>Ga0214545_1000551_pt1 | contig 60766 bp, 46 predicted proteins | sample CNSS4metaG_FD_160064 | JGI IMG/M metagenome (GOLD analysis project Ga0214545, IMG submission 160064) | Root nodule microbial communities from cowpea collected in UCLA plant growth center, Los Angeles, California, USA - CNSS4 | ecosystem: Host-associated > Plants > Roots > Nodule | place: USA... | reverse complement strand
AAAAAAAAAATATATATATATATATAGGAGTTACTTGATTAATTGTGAATATTTTAATAATTTAAACGAGAATGGAGATATGGCGGGGACGGGTATTATGGCGGGTATATGTACATCCCCATACCCAACTGAAAAAGTCGGGGATTCCCCATACCCATACCCAGTCAATGCGGGAATTCCCCGTCAAAACGGGGACGGGTTCGGGCAATACCCACGGGGACGGGTTTATTTGCCATCTCTACTTATGAAGTTTGATGAGTCATATTATAATAGGGAATATTAAGAATCATATAATTACAATATCAAAACTATTAGTGTCGATAATTCTTAGAGATTTTGAAAATATGAGAGATTCTCTTTGTTTATCGTCGAATCAGTTAAATCAAGCTAAGAGTGTGTTCTTCACCTTTCGTCGCATCCTACATAATGATCAATCGACAACTACATGTGAACGAATTGAAAATAGTTATCAAATGACTTTACGTGATTTTTTTTTAAATACGGATTTAGACGGGATGCAGACTGAAATAAATGTGGATTTAAGCCAATGTTTACTGTAGTCTTTTTTATATTTTTTATCAACAACATTCGCCCTCATTGTATTTTTAATACTGTAACACGCGTATTTTATTTTAAATATCTTAGTGATGAAATTTTTGTAATGACTCACTTGGATTGGACAAATTTTTTTCTTGCAATGGAACACAATGAAAATAATTTATCATACTTTTAAAGAATACTAGCAATAAAACAAACATAAATTTAACGTAGTACAACACTTAATGGTTACATCTCATAAATACTAAAAAGAAAATATATGAATTTTCACTTGTTATAAGAAGGTTTAAGTACTCAGATAATATCCACTCTAGATAAAATGTGTCAAATTAGTACACCGCGAAAAATAAGTGTCAATTTGATTTTCAAATAACCAAATAAGTTTAAGTGCATCAATCAAGTCCATTTTTATTGACACTGTTAAAATCATTAACATTGACTTATTCATGTTGTTCATTGTTGATACGTGGTATTTAACTAATTGTTGCATACCAAAATTTGAAAATAATGAAATTGCATTATTCTTTTCGAAAGGGGGTGTTTTACAATTAGAAAATTAGTTGAGGTAGAGCAAAAAGCGAAGTGAGGAACTGGTAGAGCAGTGGATTTTGTATCAAAGGTGCGTTTATTCAAGCTTAGCCACATTTGTGATTGATTGTGTTCATGTGATGGTTTTAGGGTTTTTGTTTTGTATGTGTTTTTTTTATTGCTTTGATGGTATTGTTTAAGGTTCTTGTTTTATATGCATTTGTAGTTTCAATGTGACACTTTTTGTAATGTTGTGCAGACGGTGTTTGTTTAATGAATTTAACACATTTCACTCAATGTGATATTATCCTAATAATTAAATCTTACGAAAAAATTTATATATTAAATAACAATATGCTTTTTTAGTAATTTGTGGATGGAGGCCTCAAAATACTAAAATACAATAAACAATAATTTATATTGTGTTTTTATTTGTGTTCTTACTAGAGTGTCTTTTGAATTCATTTTCATGTATTTCTTTAAAATTATTTTAAATATTATTTTTTCACTTGAAAAGAAGAATAATCAAACTTAAATAATCATCTTGAATCTTTTGAAATTATTGTATTAATATATATATATATATATATATATATATATATTATATATAATTCTACTAAACATTTAAAATATTCTTTAAATTCTATGATTTCATATCTAATAAATTTTTTAAATTATATAAAATCTCAATCAGAAAAGCATTTTAAGAAAATATTTAATTAATTATTATATATAATAATTATCAAGGAATTGAATTTTGTAATTTTTTTGACATTATTCTTTTCATCTCTTTTACTCTTTATATATTTATATTTATCGCATACAAAAATTGAAAGTGTTTTTATTGTATATATTATAATTATCATCTTTTTAAAATAAAAGCTAAAATATTTTATAGCTATTTTTATTATAATTATAGTTTTTTATTTTAATAAAATATATGAGTCTTTTTATAATACAATTTGAATATTATAAACATAAAAAATAAAATATCTTTTAATTAATTTTGCCATAATAATGAATTTCTTAATTGTACTTTTATTTTTATTATCATAAGAAAAAGAATGAGAGGACTCTCTCATAAAGTTTTAAAAATTTACATAAATTTATTCCATGTAATAAAGTCTTGTTCCAAATTCAATACACTTCTTGAATTAGAATTTTTTGTGTGGCAAAGAGAGAGAAGAAACCGAGCACTTGGGGCAATTAAACCTTGGTGAGCAGTGGAGACAGATCTGTTGGCTTGGCTGGCATTGGGTTGCATCCAGGATTCGGAAAGTAAGAGTTTAGAATTTGAACTCTGTTTTTCCAATGCACATGAGAGTAAAGCATAAATCTCTGTGATATAGGGAAAAAAATGGAGTACAGGAAAATCAAAGACGAGGTAAGGTGATTGCTTTCATGAGAATTTAGTTAGCATATTTCTTCTGAGAACCCATTGGTCTTCAATAATGGTGATTTTGAATTGGTGTGTTGTTGTAGGATGAAATTAGGGACGGGGCCCTTGAAGACGTTGAAAAATCATTTTTGCTTTCAGGTACCTAGTGTCGCTCCTCTGATGTAGAATCCATTTCGGGTTTTCACTTTTGATATAAACACCTTTTCTCAACCTCCAGTGCCAGATAGCAGTTTGAGTTCCGGCGGAGAAACCAAGATTGACATCCACAAGACCAAGGCAAAGTGGAAGCGCAAGTATGACAATTGACATATAATAAGTGAATACTTGTTTGAGTTCTTAATTAATCATTACCCCTTTTGGTATAGGTCCGTTGTTACACTTGCACTGACTATTCTTACTAGTTCACAAGCCATTCTAATAGTTTGGTCCAAGAGAGCTGGGAAGTATGAGTACAGTGTCACTACTGCTAACTTTATGGTGAGGAGATACAACATCCTCATACCCCAAAGGCTTATTCTGTTAATTCTCTTTTTCTTGTTTCTACTTTTATTATCTTTCTTACAGTGATAATATTTGGAACTTTTTAATTTATTTTTATTTGATTACTCTTTTGGTTATAGGTTGAGACTTTAAAATGTGCTATATCCCTGATGGCCCTGGGAAGAATATGGAAAAAAGATGGTGTCAATGAGGACAACAGGTGTTCTTTGATCGGAAGTTTTTTTATTTACTTTTGTTTAGTTCTTAAATACTTCTATGCCCAAACTAGTATGCAATAATGAGGAGAAGTCAGGGAGTATATTAACAGTTAACAGAGCATTGTCTCTTAATTATGTTTGTGAAGATTTTTAATCCATTATTTTGGACACTTTTTGAACTGGATGAATTTGACTGTTAATTGCATTTGTAAACTCTGGGACTTCTTTATTTCCTGAATAAATAACCTTTGGATGTCTAATTCATAGGAAGAAAAAAGTAGCTGTGTATTCCTTTTGATTCTGATTGACATTTTAATACTTCACCATATAAATTAAGCACAATTACACTAGGTAATTGAAACATATGGCTATACTATATGATCTCAAAAAGGTCAATTTTGAAGCCACAACTGTCTTAATGGGAATTTGAGCTGTATTCCCCATGACTACTCCATCACTATTTTTTGATACTTTAATTTTGAAAACAGACAAAATTCTTTTATATGTTTTATTTAATTTTGGGGGGAGGTTCTGAACAGTGTTCTTTTGTAGAAGTGTTTAGGCATTTGCAGCTTCATCTTTTCACCAAAGCATTATCTTTTTCCCTTGGTGTTTTATATAAAATGAATTTAAATAACTTGATGTGTATTTTTCCTTGGACCCAGGTTGACTACGACCCTGGATGAAGTTATAGTGTATCCTATACCAGCCGTACTTTATCTTGTCAAAAATTTGCTTCAGGTCGGTGATGGATGGTTATGTTTGTTATGGTGGCAATGAGAATGTTCTAAAACTTTGTTATTGCAACTGATTCGTTAATTCTTTCTGAAATGTGAATGTACTTTCTCTTCAATTTTATTGCAGTATTACATCTTTGCATATGTAGATGCTCCAGGCTATCAAATATTAAAGAACTTTAATATTATCAGTACAGGTGTCCTATACAGAATTATACTTAAGAAGAGGTAAGTCTTTTGTTTTCTGTTCTTAAAATGCACACAAAGAAAAAAAGAAAAATGTTGTGAATTCTCCTTTCATCACGAGAATTGTAGTGAAGGATCAATGCAAGTCATATCCTCTGTATGCCAAACTTTTGTCTGGACAAAAAGGAGCTGGAAAAGCACTCTCCTTCCATCTTAATTTTGCTTGTTTTATGGGTCAATGTGTTATGAAATGTTCTACAAACATACTTCTGTTATTCTTTGTTTGGATATTTTATTATTTTAAGCCTAATGATTTATGAATGTTATCTAGTCGATTTGATTACATCACCAAAATTCAGGTTTCCTAAATCTGTTTGGTATTGTCTTATAACATTTCAGGTTAAGTGAAATTCAGTGGGCTGCTTTTGTTCTACTCACTGCTGGGTGCACTACTGCTCAGTTGAATTCAAAGTAAGAATAATTCAAGCCTGACATGTGGCCTTCACTTGGGTGTTTGTATGTTCCCATAAATGTTGTATAGATGTTCTCTAGTAATAAACATTCTCGTAAAGTTTTTATTTACAAGTTATGATGTAATGAACAAATGAATCGTAAATAATAGGTTAGTAATTTAACAAGTGTGACTGCTAAAAAATGTGAGCTATTACTGTTACTGCTCCTTGCTTGTATCAATATGAAGCTTAAATAGTAGGGATTCAAGCATACTCTTGGTTTTTAGTTTATATATTTTTTCAAGAAGTTTATGTGGTTCATGGCATTTGGTTTTAAGAAGATGGTTGGATAGGGGCATTCTCTTTTTGGGAGACATCCCCCTTGTTTCTATCATTTCATAGTGGAATGCAGTAAAAAGGTGAGGTTCGAATGTCTCACTGGGAAGGGTGTCTTTGTTCTATAATAGACTCTTAAGAAGTGGACTGTAAGCTTAAATTAACCTTACAAAACCGACTTATAAGATGAGGTTTGCACTTACTCATATATTGTAAATTTGCTTTATCTCTAGGTAGGATCTCCAACACACTTCCTCATGTTAGACTAGACATTAATGTGGTGCGATAGCGGGTAACATGATGGATTTAACAAACAACAAATATTGTTAGGATAGACTTTGGATGACTTTAGTACCATCTAAGAAGTGAACTTTAAGCCTAATTTCGCCTTAGGTACATGTTTAGGAACATTGTCTTGCTCTTAAGGATTTTAACTTCCCATTAGTAATTATTGAAAAAAAATCAAGTTCCACATGAACTAAAGATAATGCAACATATAAGTAGAGATAACTCTGACTTTACAAGTCAGTTTTGTAGTGTTCAGTTAGATTTAAACAAATTTGTAAAAATAATTATTTGTTCCCGTAGTTATTAGTGTTGTTGTAGTACATAACCTAATTCTTACTATAACTTAAAATATTGCTTCGTCTTTTGTATCATATCATGATAAATCAAGTGAGTCAGTCTTCTTTTAGTCCAGGTTTCTTTTCCCTCCTCTTCTGCTATCTTAAATCCTATAATTTGAACACTTCTTGGAAAAAAAAGTATTGCAAAAGTTTTACATTTTATTGATAATTATGCTATATTTATCTGAAGAAAAATTGTAATGTGTTTTCAGTTCTGATCGTGTTCTTCAAACTCCATTTCAAGGTTGGGTGATGGCAATCGTGAGTTGTTAAGATTTGTTGTGCTCTAATGTTAAATATAAGCTGAATTTATGGCTTGAAACTGATCATGAGTTTTTTCCTTTTAGGTCATGGCTCTTTTGAGTGGTTTTGCAGGAGTATACACTGAGGTAATTTCAATTTGGTGCAGTTAGATTAATACCCTAGAGGTTTCACGAAATGACACTCCACACAGTGTATTGCCAAAGTTATACTCTGTACTGTTGACTGCTACTGACTGGTTGAATATGCTGCTTAAAAATTGTTTAACATCCATACCAATTTGGATTAGGTTCAAATTATTTAATCAGTCCATCTGAATTTATTAATGCTTGAGCTAAATTTCATTAGACTTTCTGGATCTGCCTGTCTGCTTAAAGTAAGATTTATGAGCTCTATTACTTTATCATTTAGTAAGGTTTCTTAGCAATCAATTCGTGGCTTAGAAATTTTTATATTTAATTTTTTGCAGGCTATTATTAAAAAGCGTCCTTCACGGAACATAAATGTTCAGAACTTCTGGTTGTATATCTTTGGCATGTGCTTCAATTGTGTTGCAATGTTGGTTCAAGACTTTGATGCGGTGATGAACAAGTAATTTGAGCTTTTCTTTCGGATTTTGATTTTACTGTCAGCTTGTTTTGATCATTGCTCACTATTTTACTACTATTTTCTTGTGATCATATACAAAGAAAGTCTTGTCATCAAATGGGTAACACGTAATATATGTTGTTTGATGATTTGATCTTATGTCAGCACCGACCACTGAAAAACCATATGTTTATTCTCAATGTAGTTATAAGGCCTAAATTGTCAAATGATTAATATATACTTATGCCTTATGTTGTCTTTGTTCAGGGGGTTCTTCCATGGATATTCATTCATTACTGTTCTCATGATTTTCAACCATGCACTCAGGTAATGGCGACATAAAATTTGTTAAGGGCTGGAAGTTTTTTCCTAGTTACCATTCTTGTGTAGCTAGTTGTTAGTTGGGACGGAGCCATTTGTTTTATGAGAGGCCCCGACCCAAAAAAATAACTTTTTGTGAGAAAAAAAATTTCAATATGCATAACGTGTAACTTTAATACATGTAACTGATATTTTTTGAGTGAAAGGAATACGTAACTGGCTCGAGTACTTGAGATATTGACTATACCATGCGAGTATATCACCATTTAAATTTACCATTGTTTTTCACTTTCTCTATTACGTCAAAGTTTTTAAACCTATTGGTACAATTTGTTTGTGGGTTCACAACATTTTTCTTGATTTTATTCATTTGGAATTTACTTCTATTTTGGTATTCTTTCCTCAAATCTTAAAAGGATGGAATTATGGTGTTTACTTTGGATTTTATTCACTTAAATGAAAAGAAACTCATTGCTGATAAAAGTAAAATAAAATGAAAAGAAACTCTATAATCACTAACAAATGATAAAGTTATAATTTAGTAGCACGAGATTCATACCTTAGGAATATAGAGGAATCGAGATTTGATTGCAATTTGAGAGTGAAGAAAAATGGCAGGAACTGTGACACAATTGAACTGTCAGAGAAGAAAATCAAGTGGAGGTAGAGTAGGGTATCGTGTCTAAGAAGAAGCAGAATAACTAATAGGATTGAAAAGTTTGTTTTCCTTTTACTATGTAGATTGCTAGAGGGACCAAAATAAGTTTATTTAACAACATAATATATATACTGTAAAAGTTTGAATAGGATTGAAAAGTTTGGTTTTCTTATACTATGCAGATTGCTAGAGGGACCAAAATAAGTTTATTTAACAACATAGTATACTGTAAAAGTTTGAAGTCACAATGATCCCTTGGGTCATCCCTCTATTCCGCCACTGGTTTTTGGGATTTAATCTGTTGAGATCTCACATAAACTATAGTTATAGATAAAACACAGTTTAGAAAGGCTTGGACAATTTCTCACTCCATAATACTAGTTTTTGAGGTTGTATTAGGATTTTAGTTCAAATTCAAGACGAATAGGAAGATGTTATGCTGAGTTGGCTAATCAGTTACACTAGACCAGGTATTACTTTTGCTGTGGTCTAGTCAGTCAATTTATGCATCAACCAAAAGGAAGCACATTTACTTGCTGCTCTTACAATTGTCCTATATTTGAAAGGGACACCAGGAAGAAGAAATTTGTCCAAAAGAAACAAGAATGCTAGTCTTGAGACATATACTAATGCTAATTATGCAAGTTTAGTTATAGATAGGAGGTCAACTACTCCTCACAACCCAATACAACATGATAGAACTAAACACATTGAAGTGGACAGACATTTTATGAAAAAAAAAGCTTGACAATGACTTGATTTGTACTCCATATGTGTCTACTCAAGGACAACTTGTGAAATACTCACCAAGGGTCTAAACAACCATAACTTTGAGAGAATTATATCCAAACCGGGAATGGAGAACACTTATTCACCAACCTCAAGGTGAGTGTCCCAAATGTTTTAGGAAGTTTTAGATTTTATTCTGTCGAGAGATAATGTAGGAAGTTTCGGATGCTATTCTTGTTGGTTTTAATTCTATATACTTGCTGTATCTTGGTTTAATTCTATATAATCGCTGTATTTTAATTCTATATATATGAGAGAAGTTGTATGTATCAGACTGAAGAAGACAGAAGTTGTTTTCTTCTAATTTTTGGACCAATTGAATTAAACAGGCCTTATTTCCATTTTATCTTTGGTGATTTCTATTTTCAACTATTGCCACTTTTAAGCCATTTTCTTTTTAGTCATCAAGTCCTCTCCTTTTCTGTCTCTACCTGTTTACCTCTTAAACTGCACAAAAAATTGTCAATATCTCTTTCCAAGTGAATACACGCAGAAGTTTTCAGTTTCTTGTTGATGTAATGAGTTTACATGGTTGTTTCTTTTTGCAGTGGAATTGCTGTATCAATGGTAATGAAGTATGCCGACAACATTGTCAAAGTAAGACTTGGGTTTAAGACTATTTTATGATACTTCTGCCACTTAGTTGCATCAATATAATTCTAAACATTTACAAGTTTAATTAAGCTATAAGATCTTTTTTTTTTTATAAATGGAGTTGTTCATATGATTAAACATGCTACATCCAGAATGAGCTTTTATTATTGTTTGTTCGTAGGATAAACTTTTTGTTGTTTGTGTCTGGATTTATGGTCACATACTGAATATAAAAATGGTGAAATGGCTAAAATTGTGCAAGAATGTTAGACTAGAATTACACGTTCTTGCGGTATCCCTTGTTGCTTAGAGTGTATGATAATGTTACTTACTGCAGATCCCCGCTATTCTTTAAATACAAAACTTCAGCGATGTTCTTTAGACGATTGTGTAAGAAAGGAAGAAAAGGAGAGAGGAATAGATGCAAACTGTATTGAAGAATTATAAAACTGTCTTACAATAGAAGAGGGAGAACATAAATATATAGGAAAAGAAGAGTAACTGATAAAACAGAATTATTTACTTTTGTGATGTATTATCACCCCCCTTAAACATAAGGTGGGACTTTTGAACAACTTCTGTTTATATCTAAATCTATTGAAGGAAGAGGCAGAGGTAGGCTTGGTCAATATGTCCGTTACTTGAAAACGTCCAGGAAGATGTAGGAGACGAACTAGCTTCTGCTAAACTAAAACACGGACAAAATGTAGATCAAGTTTAAAATGCTTGCTTCGAGAATGCATGATAGGATTTGAGAAGAGGAGAACAGCACCTAAGTTGTCAGAGTAGATAGTTGGGACAGTTGTGGTAAAACAGAGTTCTTGAAGTAAGGAAGAAATCCATAAGATTTCAGTCAAAGTGGCAGCAGTGCTACAATATTCCGCTTCTGTGCTGCTACCGGAGACAACTCTCTTTGTGATCTCCAAGAAACTAGATTGTGGCCAAGACAAACACAAAAACCTGTTCTAGACTTTCTATCATCTAGGTCTGAACCCCAATCTGCATCACTGTGAAACCAACAACAAAAAAGTTAGAAGAAGAATGAAAGCACACATAACATGTGAAAGCATGAAATTTTAGAGCTCACTAAGTTAACTGCACACAGGTTTTATTCTGTACCTACTGTTTTGAATTAGAGCTGCATTATGATGATTGATGATGCTTTAATCATATGTGATCTATATGTGTACTTCTGATTGTTTATTCGAGTGTTCCGACGCCTTTTATTTTCTCAAGCACAAACTTTTGAAGTGGAATTCAAGTTTATTGTTAACTTTCCCATTGAGACAGGTGTATTCTACTTCAGTTGCAATGCTTCTTACAGCAGTTGTTTCTGTGTTCCTTTTTGGCTTCCAGCTCTCCCTTGCTTTCTTCCTGGGCACAGTGTAAGTTACTTTTTATTATATCATGAATGTGCTTGCCATGTCTATCGTGTTTTTCTTCCCGTGACCAAGTATTGCACTTAAACGAATACGTCATATTGTACCAGCAACTGAAATTAAAATCTTGAATAATTTTTAGTGTTTTTTTGGCTTTGGCACTTAATAATAACTTATGTTACATTTTGAAATGCTTCATTTTGATGTGCATGCCACGGGTTAATCACATTTAATGCTACATTGTGTAGTGTCACATAAATTGTTCTCTACCCTTTTCCTTCACTTTAATACGAGTGTTAACATATGTTTACAGTGTTGTCTCTGTTGCAATTTATCTGCACTCTGTTGGGAAGATGCAAAGATAATAACCGTGACTGCCACCTCTGGATTTTTTTATTCGTTGCTGTTCAGCCTCGAACACGTGAATACATGTTGAACCTATTAGTTCGTTGTAACAGTTTATACAATGAACTATTTATTTTCGTATGTATCTCAACGCGGAAGTGACCTGGCTTAGTTTCAGTTGTCTTCATTGTGCTTCTTGATGCGTTAGATGTTCCTATCCTCCACAGGGAAGAAAAAACCATGGCAATTGCATTCGGAATCATGAAAATAACCTCTTAAAATCCCAACATGTTCTGAAAAATATTCTTTCCAGTGTAATAAAAAGCTTTTGGATTACGCATTACAGAAAAATTGAGTGTGGAATGAGGAATAAAGACTCAAACACCCTTACTATACCACACTATTATTGTCATTGCTACTCTTACTACTTCCATCACTAGTGCTATTGTAGAGGAAGAAGAAAGGGAAAACCTTGCAGAAAAGAAGAAAGAAAATGTGAAAAAAAAAAAATTCATTTGGCTTTCCGAAACATATTTCATGTATTCTAGAATAGATTTCATATAAGAATGTTTCGGAAAACTTATTTTAGAATATATTATATGCGTTTTAAAAAGCTTTTTCTAAAAATCTCAACAATTCATGTGTTCCGAAAATTTTATTCTGAAAATTTTGTATGATGTGACTTTTAGGAGAGACAATATGATCATTTAAAAAATTTAAGAGGATGAAAAAAAATTGTGAAAGTGTGGAAATAAAAACCGAAAACGTAATAAGTTAATTTTAATATAATGGTTAGTTTTTTAGTATAGTTGTAATTATAATTTCTATAATAATAAAATAAAAATATTAAAATCATAAATAAAATAAAATTTATTAATTGAAATTTTGATATATAATGTAAGAAATAATTGTATATATGAATATAAAGAAGAATTATATATTTATAAATATGTTTTACTATTATAATGAAATGAATAATTAAAATAAAATTAATCAATTTAAATAAAATAAATAAAAATATCAATGAAATCATTCTAAAAGTTTTATAAATTTTGTTTTTGTTAAGCATTTTGTTTTCCTCTCAATATAAAGAATCCTATTTTCCACTCTTTCTTCATTTGTTGTGTATTGTTTATCCATTCCATTGAGTCTTGACACCTGTATATTTAATTTATTTTCAATTAGAGAGGGAAAATGAGTTATTAGTTAGTGGGGCGGGAGGAAGTCGGAATATCAGAGAAATGGTTGGCATAGGATGCATAGCGGGCGTAGGAGTTTATCATCCCAGCTGGCACCATCATCGAATTCGAATTCTCACTTCTAAATCTGAAGAAACAGTTAAAGTAACACGGTGGTGGTCGTTGTTCTCAGCTTCTGCATACGAGACTCGTCATCGGTGCAGGCCCAGGCCCAGGCGTCCTTGTTGTGTGCCTAAGGATATAGACGCTGAGGAGGAGGGACCCTCTACTTCGGAGCGACTAGAGTTAGAGTGGAAGCTCCTCAGCAGAAGGATTGGAGATTCTGGCATAATTTCTTCGTGTTTGGTCGGTCTCCTCACCGGCGTCGCTGTCGTGGTCTTCAATTATGCTGTAAGTTAACTCGCCGAATGCGATAGATACTTGATTCCTACTATGCTCTTCAATTATATTCCTATTTTCATGTAAGGTCCATGAAATTCGTGATTTGTTCTGGGATGGGATTCCCAATCGTGGCGCCTCATGGTTGAGAGAAGCGCCTATTGAGACAACATGGGCACGGGTAGTACTAGTTCCGGCGTTTGGAGGCGCTGCCGTGTCTGTGCTAAACCTCCTCCGTTCACGTTTTGATTCCTCTCTGCAACAAGATCCTTTCCTCCGAACACCTTCTGCCTATCTCAAGTCTGCTTCCCGCCCTTTGCTAAAAGCCGTGGCAGCTTCTGTTACTTTAGGCACAGGCAATTCCTTGGGTCCAGAGGGTCCCAGCGTCGACATTGGCACTTCCATTGCCAAAGGCCTCGCTCCTTTCTTTCACAATGGAAAGACTTCCGGCAGAATGCTCTCCCTTCTCGCTGCTGGATCTGCTGCTGGCCTCGCTGCCGGTATCTATTTTGCATGTTATGCTGTTGCTTTTACCAATGTCATCACTTTTCTGGGAGTCACATTATTCTCATTTGTAATTTATATTTCTTATCAGGTTTTAATGCTGCTGTTGCCGGTTGCTTTTTTGCTGTCGAGTCTGTCTTGTGGCCATCGCCTGCAGACGCATCTTTACCACTTACAAATAATACTTCCATGGTCATACTCAGTGCTGTCATAGCTTCTGTAGTTTCTGAGATTGGCCTTGGCTCTCAACCAGCCTTTAAAGTTCCAGACTACGACTTCCGGTCTCCCGGTGGTAAGTCATCAAGGGATTTTTCTTTGAGATGATTTATGATTTCACACGATTACTGTTTTCACTGCTTCAATATGTCGCACTTGCTCATGGCTATCTTCCTTCTGCCCTGCCATATATTACCAAAGTATTTCAATACGTGGAGTTGGTCCATTTTTAATGTCATGTTTGATTTTTAGGAGAGAATAAGATGAAATGGAAATAAAGAACAAATAAGTTGAAAAAACAAAAATAGGTAAAAAGTAAAATTAGATGTTTAGTTGTTTGGTAGAGTAGAAATAATTGAGAAATGAAGACGAAGATTTTAAAGTTGCGTAATTTAATTGTTTTGGTAGGAAATATGAAGAGAGATAGAAAGATGAATAGAAACAAGTGAGAAATAATACAGCGGGTCCCGCCATTTTTTTAAATTATTTCTCTCCTCTTTCTCTCGGCCAACATTCTATTTTATTTCCATCTTCATCCATCCTCTTCCATCTCCACAACCAAACAAAGGCATTAATGTGTAATATCTTTATTGAATTGGTTTGTGGAAGCACTTTTGAATTAACTGACTAAGCCTCATTGTCTCCTTATATCACAAATGAGTTTGAGTTATGGTTCATACAGAAAAGGTGCTAGTTGTGAGAGGAGAGGGTGATCAATCATTAGAAGTGCTAGTGAAATATAAGGGTATGCCAGAGTGCGAATTCCTGGGAATCCATGAGTAAGATGATAGAAATCATTCCTGATCTTCACCTTGAGGATAAGGTGAAATTTGAGGAAGGTGTTGATACAATAAAAGAAAGGGCAGGGCAATTTAGGAATGTCCTAAATGTTTATTAGAGGAGAAAGTGGAAACCCATTGCTTGGGGCCCACACATAAACGCACCATGATTCTGTTGTAACAAAATCATAGATGTGTCTACAGAGGAGAGAGGAGGAGAATATAGGAGGAAGGGTCAATCCTGAGAAGGGGGGATTTGGAAAGGTTTTGGGCAGGGACAAACTAGAGGATAGTCTGGGTTTTGTTAGGAAGGAGATTTTCTCAAGCTGCCTAGTTTTCTGATATTTGAATAATACACTATCTTCTATTCTTTATCTTAGTGTTACATTATTCTTATCACAACCTAACGTGATTCAAGAATAATTTCAATCGTCTAAGCCAAGGGTAAGTACTCCTTCTATTGATTCCCTTGAAAACCTTTGGAAAATTCTTTGAATAGTAACGGTCAAATTGACCTTGATGACCTACCCTTTGCTTTGAGAAAAGGAACTCGGTCTTGTACCAAGTATCCTATTTCCCATTTTGTAACCACTAAACACCTTTATGTGCAACACCAAGGTTTTCTCTTTGCCATTGATGCAATTAAAGTCTCTTCATCAGTTCAAGAAGCATTGAAAGATGAGAATTGCATTCACGATTTTTTAGTCTAAACTATAAATCTGATAGTACATTAGAAGGTTACAAAGCAAGTTTAGTTGCCAAAGGGTATACTTAGACTTATGGTGTTGATTATGAGGAAACATTTGTTCCGATGACAAGGAATCATTCTCTCGTTGGCAGCTTATTTTGGTTGGGAATTGCAACAATTTGTTGTGAAAAATGCTTTCCTGCATGGACATTTAGAGGAAGAAGTATACATGGAAATTCCTCCAGGTTTTAGATCTACTAGAGGGAGGAATAAAGTGTGTAGGTTGAAGACAGCTTTGTGTGGGCTCAAACAATCACCTCGTGCTTGGTTTTGTCGACTCACTCAGGCTATGATCTCCATGGGGTATCGATAAAGTCAAGGTGGCCATACGCTTTTCATCAAACATTGCCGAAAATGTAAACTTACACTACTCTTGGTCTATGTTGATGATATGATTGTTGCAAGAGATGATGAACATGAGAAAAAAATATTGAAAGAAAAGCTTGTTGCCCAGTTTGAAATGAAGGATCTAGGAAATTTGAAATATTTTCTTGGGATAGAAGTAGCTTACTTGAAGAAAGGCATCTTTATCTTCCAAAGTCAAGGTGACCATACGCTGTTCATCAAACATTCCCCAGAAGGTAAACTTACACTACTCTTGGTCTATGTTGATGATATAATTGTTGCAAGAGATGATGAACATGAGAAACAAATCTTGAAAGAAAAGCTTGTTGTCCTGTTTGTAATGAAGGATCTAGGAATTTTGAAGTACTTTCTTCGGATATAAGTAGCTTACTCGAAGAAAGGAATCTTTATCTCCCAAAGTATGTTATTGATCTTCTTAAAGAAACATGTATGATTAATTGCAGTTCCTATAGAACAAAACCATAGAATTAGGAGTGATGAAGACAATTCTATTGCAAATAAAGGCCAATATCAAAGACTTGTTGGGAAGCTCATCTATTTAGCTCACACTAGACCAAACATAGCCTATGCTGTGAGTGTTGTTAGTCAGTTCATGCATGATCCTAAGGAGAGACATTTACAAGCTATAAACAAGATCCTTCAATATTTGAAGACAAGTCCAGGAAGGGGATTACTATTTAAGAGGAATGAAAAATTAAAAGTGGAAGTGTATACTGATGCAAATTATGCAGGGTCTGTCATAGATATGAAATCCACTTCAGGATATTGCATGTTCTTAGGTGGAAATTTGGTGACTTGGAAAAGTAAGAAACAAAATGTTCTTGGGTGTGAATTGTTATGTTTGAGAATTATCCTAAATGATCTTAAAGTGACATGTGAAGAACCTATGATCCTCTATTGTGATAATAATTCAGCTATTAACATTGATCATAATCCAATTCAACATGATAGGACCAAACACATAGAGATAGATCAACATTTTATTAAAGAGAAACTGGATAGTGGCCTTATCACTATTTCCTACATTCCTTCTGGACTTCAATTATTCATGAAAGATCTTTCCATTGAGTGATTTCATGATCTCACATGCAATTTGAGAATGATAGATATCCATTTACCAGCTTGAGGGGGAATATGCATTATTAAAAGTTGTTGGTAGAATATTAAATGTTTACTAGAAGTTTTTAGAAGATTCTAGATATCTCTTGTAATTATTACTTTAGGGTTTGAGTTCTCTATATATAGAAGATGCACTGTTTCAAATGAATTAACAAAATATGAATCTTCTTTCTTTCAAATTATTCCTTTCAAGTCATAGATATAAGATTGCGGTACCTGGTTGTTTCCGTACAAACTTGGTTAAATCCAGTTAAGTGTAATACTAATAATAAGCGGAAGCCTGTAGGAAAGTTGTCTTTTTCTCCTACAATGCTAATTTATACAACCAAATACAAGAAAATTATCCTTTTAGGGTGTCATATTGGATTATTGAACATCTTTTGGGCATAAATTCCTTAGAATGACAATGCTCGTCATCAATTGATGGCCTCTGACTATGCTCATCTTGTCACTATGGTCATTGTTGTTGACAATTCTTCTGGCAGGTAAGCCAATATCAATGCTTCTTTAGGGTTCCTCCATTTTGTCTGCTGAAAAATTTATTTTATTACCAACACTGCTACTATTTTTGTTCTATTTTGTTCAATGTTTGTACTACTGGAAATAAAAATCTATGACTGCTTCTAAATCTACAAGAGTCACAGGTGAGGTGCGTCTCATCCTCCTGAATCTCCTAGTTCGGCAATCAAAATTTTGGAAGCATATCAATATATTAATGGAATTACCTTTGTCCTTCCTACTTTTGCAAGATTTTAATGTTCAAAATGAAAACAAGGTTACTAGTTTAGTTCAATGTGATTTCATTTGTAAATTACTGCTTATAGAAATTCATGTTTGGCATTGTATATTCTTTAGTGATATTTAAGTCTCTTTGAAAAGGAAACTGAGTAATATATTCTATTGAACTATTTATTTTAAAACTCAAGAAAGCAAAATTCTCTGAACATTTCTTGCTATTCTCAATCTGATGGGTAAGATTTAAAGTGAGAGTATTGAACTTGATTTCAGAGCTCCCGCTGTATCTATTGCTGGGTATTTTATGTGGCCTGGTGTCATTGGCCCTATCTAGGTGTACGTCATATATGTTGACTATTGTTGACAATCTGCACAAGGCCACTGGCATTCCAAGAGCTTCATTCCCTGTATTGGGAGGCTTATCGGTTGGGTTGATAGCATTGATATATCCTGAAATCCTCTACTGGGGTTTTGAGAATGTTGACATTTTATTAGAATCTCGGCCATTTGTTAAAGGCCTTTCCACTGATCTATTGCTTCAGCTAATAGCCGTCAAGATAGTTGCAACTTCTCTGTGCAGGGCTTCTGGATTAGTGGGGGGGTATTATGCCCCATCTCTTTTTATTGGTGGTGCAACTGGGATGGCTTATGGAAAATTAATTAGTTTGGCTGTTGCTGAGTCTAATCCCATGATTAACCTCTCTGTGTTGGAAGTGGCATCACCGCAAGCTTATGGCCTGGTACTGTTCTTTTCTTTTTGGCTATATGTTTTGTATCATTTAGTATTTTATGATTGCCATGTTCATTTTATGAAAGAAATGTATCTTTCCAATATGGTTTCCATGGCTGTATAAACGAGCCGTTTCCCAGTCAATTTTATTTTGATACAAGGACTTCAAGGTTTAAATTAGTCTTTTCCTCTTTGCCATCAACATTCGACCAACAAATTTGCAAACCAACAACAATTTCCGACATCTCTTTCTTCACTCCTTCAGTAACATCCTTGCAAGCTCCAACATCCATTTGAGCACCAACCAAGTGATGCTTCAATCAATAAACTCCCCATGTTATTCCCTTTTGGCAGTATTTGCATGGAAGTTTCCTGGTATCCCAGACAACGGAAATACAATGCCTCCAAGCTATATCATTCGTATTTCTTGGAGCATTTTTGGGAGCCATGGGTATAGAAGAGTTTGAAGCCATTTTAATGAGTGGGAATGCAAATTGGACTTCAGTTTGGGTGTAGGTAAGTTCGGGGTACTAGGCAGTTTAGGTGAACAGAGTGGTGTGGTGATGCAGTGGGAAAAATAAAGGGAGAAAGATGGATTGGACTGAAGTGTGGGGGCAGGGCAGGTTTGGTTAAATAGAGTGATGTGGTAGTGCTGTGAAAAAAGCAAAGGTAGAAAGATGGATTGGATTGGAATCCGACTAAATGGAGTTTGGAAGTTGAATTAAATAGCTGAAAAAAGAGTGGAAATTTGTGTATTTTGGAGATGGAAGAGTGGCAGTCTGGATACATTTTAATAAAGGGAGAACGGCACCTGTTTCATCCATGGAATAGGTATGCGTGGGTTTTACTTGTGGGAAGAGAGGGAGTGACGTTGTGGGAAGAGCGGCAATTGTTTAATTTATTGCGTAAAAATGAATAATGCATAATTTTGGCTGATCAGGCTTACTGCAAAGATGATCATATTGAAGTTCTTTTTGTAGGTTGGAATGGCTGCAACTCTTGCAGGGGTTTGTCAAGTACCACTTACTGCAGTTTTGCTTCTGTTTGAATTAACACAGGACTATAGGATTGTTCTACCGCTGCTTGGAGCTGTAGGGTTGTCTTCGTGGATTTCATCTGTACAGACAAAAAGAGATGACAGAGTGGCAAAAAAGATCAAATCAGAAAATTCAAATTCTACATCACTTTCCAAAATATCTTCTCCTAGTTCAATTGAGTCATCTGCTGGCAATACCTTTGCTGAAGCTGCCCCATATATGAGTAATTTGTGTCAAGTGGAAAGTTCACTTTGTATAGAGGATGATAATGTTGAAACAACATATATTGTAAGGAGAACATTTGTTTCAGAAGCCATGAAGACGAGATACGTGACGGTTTCAATGTGCACACTGCTTACAGAAGTAATAGATCTCATGATTGCAGAGAAACAGTCTTGTGCTGTAATTGTTGATACTGATGATACATTAATCGGTTTCTTGACACTTAGAGACATTCAAGAGTATGGTAAATTTGCTAAAGCAAGAAGCAAAAAAGACAAGGTACAAGAATCCAAGTTTAATCTTATTTGGATGTGAAGTCTATATTTCTTTCAAATTGAAGCAATCTAGACTATTTTCAGTCTAAATATGCAATGAGGAAAAAGAATAGTCTCAAAAACTTTATTGGATCTATAGATCCCGTGATAAGGGGTGATGAATATGCTATTGAAATTGTATCTTAATCTTAAGCTTGCAATTCTATACTATCAATTGTAGTTGATTAACACTTACATTATACGTTAGCGGAGAACTAATTTCTATTCCCACAAATTTAACCAATCACTGATAAAAATCAGCATTCATTACACAACTGTAGAGATAACAAATATAGGTTCTCTATGCTTGTAAGTTTTAGAAGTTTAATTTGTACATAATTGGTAGCACAAGTAAATATTAACGGGGGAGAATAATGACGACCTATCTGAGCTCCATAAAGTATGAAATTTTACCATTTTACGACTGGTTGGTCCAAGCTAAACCAGTCGGTGAATTGCTTACAGTAGAATTTAATGTTATCTTTTCAAAATTCAATAGATACTGCTAAAGCAAAGTGCTGAACTAAACTTTGTTGTTGCTTCACAAATCTGATTATTTGATTCTTCCTTATACAGGAGCTTTTAGTTTCTGAATTATGCCTTTTAGATGGACAAATATGCAGCGTGCCATGGACAGCTACACCTGATATGGAACTTCGTTATGCTCAAATGATAATGAAGGAGCGCGGATTCAATCAAGTTCCAGTCGTGAGGAATATCTACGAAAGAACGTATCCAGTTGGCATTATAGACCCTGAGAGTATCAGGCTAACATGCAGGTTCTATTACTTTCTCGAATAGTAAATTTCACTAAGGATAGTAAATTTCCCTAAGGACTTATATCTATAGACGTATTGATGAATTAAAAGAAAAAAAAATGAAATCAGTTCTTTTATAAGTTAAAATTAGTAATGCATGAACTAAATTTGCAAAAGCTTATTTCCTATTAGCTTTTCCAAAATCTGATTTCTGACTCGTACATGAACTAATTTTATTTCATCATTTTTATTCAAATAGGTCCGAACTATTCTTGAAATTGAGAAATTACATAAACATTTTCTATTTCTTCGCTAGTCTCTCGATTGTTTGAAAAGCATTATTCTGTCATTCCTTACTGATATAGCCTTGGGCAGGCAGTTTCTTCATGCACCTTCATATATTTCTTCCTGAACTCTCTCATAAGAAAATCCCCATTTTGCCCTTTTTGGATTGTACGTTCTAGAAACTAGTTTTTTCCTTAAAAAAAAAGATTCAGATTGTACGATCCGAAAATTAAAAAATGACTTCCGAATTACAAAATTTCCAGATTACAAAATTTGGAAGTCAAAATATGACTTCTAGATTATACATTCTGGAATCCAAATGACTTTTTGAGTGTGCAATCGAGAAGCCAAATGACATCCGGATTGTGCAATGTGAAAGGTAGTCAGTTTTGACTTCCGGACCGCATAATCCAAAAAGGATAGAAATAATTAATTTCAAAACAAGTTGGGTTAAAAGATACGTTAAATTATTATTTTGGTCATTATTTTTGTCAAGAAGTTTTAAATTGATCTTTTAGTTTCTTTTTTTGTCTTAATCTAATCTTGATTTTTTTTAGAAATGATTTAATTAATTTTTTTGGTTAGTTTAACTAAACGGTATTAAAGTCAATGGCATTTGATAAATTAACAAAAAAAAATTACAAATTAACATGTGAACCGTTTGGTTAAACTAATTAAAATGACAAAATTGAATTATTTTTAAAAAAATTAAAATAAAAGAAAAATATCAAAGGATCAAATTAGATAAAAGAAACACGGAAGGATCAATTTGAAATGTTTTGACAAAAGTAAGGACAAAAGAATTATAATTTAACCTAAAATATATTATGTATCTTGCTTTTTGATTTTGTTATATCTTTTACTAATTAATTGTTTTTGTCGAGTGCAGTGCTTTGGCAACCAGAGAAACCCTCAGCTAATATTAATTACATTTGGGAGGCTGAAGACTCATTTAATATTTCTTGGTTTTGAATTATGAACCATTTTCGGTAATTCGATTGATTTTGGTTTTGAATTGTGCCACGTCGGTTCTGTGTTTATACCTAAAAAGAAGGGCTCAATTGAGTTGTGTTTAGTTATTGCTGGATGAAATATAGGTAGATCCGTATGAAAGAACTCTTGTAAACTGATAAAGCTTCTTATATTGTTCGATATTTGATTTGCAGGGATCGATTTGGTACGTCAACATACCCCTTTACTTTGCAATTTTAATGCTAAACATATTTTTCTATTACTTTTTAACAGAAATCCAGTTGTTTTTCATTCAAGTCAATATTTTCTGATCAGCGTTGTAACCATTTTTTTCATAAAATTATTCTCATAAGCATGTGAATATCTTTACTTTATTAAGGAAAATATTTAACAATCTAAAAATATAATTCCCTGTTAGTTATTCAAAATCATTATATGAACTCAAGTTTTTTATTAAATGTCATAAATAACAAAATTTAAGAAGAATAAATATTTTATTTTGATTTTAAAAATATTATATTTATTTAAAAAGTTTTTAATAATTTAAAAAGGCCTAGACATCAATTAACAAATCATTAAAAGTATTATTGCAGAATATCCAAGAAACATTTTAGTAAATCATTAAAAAGTGTCTAAATTAGAGACAATGAAAAATTTAGTGATGTTCAAAGTTAAATAAAAAATATTAGGAATGGTATCTATATATTTATAACTTTAAAGCGGATAAAATATGCTTTGGTCTCTGCCAAAATTCAATTCTAGTCCTACTAAGAAGTTTAATGTTGTTCGTTCTTATATTTTAATAAAACACGTTTGGTATCTGATTTGGCATTAAAATCGCATTATTAATTTTTTTATAAATGTAGGAGCTGAAATTATTAAGAGACTATGATATATATATATGATCATTTTAAAACTTATGAAAAATATTTTTACAGCTAAAAGTATGCAAATATATAAATTGATTAAATTACTTTTTAAAGTTCATATTCAGGTACAAGAAAATGTTATAGTAAATAATTTATAAATATTACTTCTACATTTTTTTTGTAATATATTCACATAAATAACTTAGATTGAATTACAATAATTTAGTAAAAAATGAAAATAAAATTTATCTTAGTTGAATCAAAAAAGTTGATTGTTATGCTCTTAATTAATTTTTCACATCAAAATAAGGCTTTTAGTAATACTTTTTAATCCATTTCTTTGTGGGTTATTGCGGAAATCTTATTTTAGAATGCTTGGAACATGGCAATTTATCACTTCTAAAATAAAACAGATGACTTTCATTGGCATTTTCATAAAATTATTATAGCGACTAAATATTCATGTGAATCTTACCTACAAGGAAACGTGCATAAATATTATCATGGGTGTCTATGATTAACTCAGATTTTAGTTATCCCGATAAATCATGATTGACAAGATCCATGACTCTGATCACGAATCTTGAAATTTATGATTTTCAGCTATCATGATTATTGGTATATAAAAAATTATCCTTTATCAAATACCTCCTTTGGTTAAAGTTACAGCTCATGGTCAACGTTAATTCTCCAGTCTTAGATACCATCTTTCATGCTTATTTTGATATTTTCCACCTTAACAGACAGCTCTAGCTTGTGATCCTCAACAGCTTTCAAAACTGAAAGCAGGTTGGACCGATAAATTTCGCACTTCCGATTTGCAGACTCAAGCTCATTCAGAAGCTTTCTAATATTTGTATCCAAATCATCCTGCAGGACATAAAGAATTGGAATTATAATAAACAAAGCATGCTTGAGCGTGAATGGATATTTAAACCAATACACTATACAATATCCCACCTCTCCCACCCCCAAGAAAGAATATAACATCTGAAGGAAATAAGAGAAAGTAAAGCAGTAACGAAGTGTTTTAGTCTCTTTCAACAACATAAATATTATTTTTAACCTTCCTCGATCAAATGCATGCATGCGAGAACAAAATAGGTTTATGGACTTGAGATCACACTTTTGACAAATTTAACAAGGACATAAATAAGCACATGCTTCTGTACCAAAAATAGTAGAAGTTTACAAAAAGTTAAGTTAAAGTGGATATCAGACAATATCCATCCAATAGCTGCGTAATTATGTGATCTAAAAAAATGCATCCAGCAATAACCATATGATATGAAGGTTATTAAACAAGTCTAAATCCAATTTCATCACAGCATGAAAGGACGACATTCCACAGATCATGTAATTTTATAAATGTCTAATTTGGCTTAATAAACTACAAATGTTTATTTCAAATATCTGTTTAGATGATATGTTGAATTCATGAGGATTAGCGTTCTCCAGTTTTTATTGACTTCATAACACACAAAAAGTAAATCCTGTATTACCAACCATAACCTCATATTACAAAAATTAAAAATCTGTACATCTGTGCTCCTCATAACATCATAATACCAACATTCACAATGTACATTATCCACAGACCAATGTAATCAACATTAATTGCTTAAAACACACAACTAAGACCACATACCATATCTTAATTTATTGAAGATTCTAAGCAAAACCAAGACGAAATCTGAAAGTAGTGAAAGTACTTTTCATATCAGCATTGAGAATAAAAAAGTATAACAGACCAAAACTAGGTTTGACACAAATATGCATACCTGATTAATTCAGAAATCTAATTAAGAAAATTCTTAAATAAGGGAAAAAGTAATGCACATCAGACAATTGACGGAGCAGTAATATGGCTGGCAAAATACCAATCCCAGAGGAACAAGGAAAACTGATGAATAGGTTATTCATATGTGCACTGAGTTTTGCAAGCATACACCAAACCGTAAAGAGCTTGGATAGATGAGAGACCAAACAAGAAAAAGTAATGTTCTTAAGATATTACCTTTCTTGTCTAAATATACTAAACTACCAATTTACTTCTTAAAAAATGTGTTATAAGAATTTAGTCATATTTAACACAATAAGTCATAATTAATGTAGGCCCAATCTCGGAAGACTAAATTTTCTTCATAGTAGCCAATTGATGTAAATATTTTACGGAAAGTAAGTTTGTAGCAAATAATTTGTTCAGTTCAGACATAAAATTGGCAGCTTAGAGCAGAAATCTACCACAACTATTTAACTTCTCTATCGTATAAATAACTAAGATGCTCATCATTTAGAAAATAAATTAAAAGTGTTTCAATGGTTTTATTCAAGTTGAAGTTTTATAAAGCTTATTTAAGTTATATCTCTACTAAGTGTGTAGGACCGAATGACCATCCTTAAAGATGCAATTAAGCCAACCTTCAAAGTGGTGTTGGAAATAAGAGTATTTAATGTTTATTAACTTTCCATTTAGTTTAGTTAGTGTTTAGCTCAGTCCAATGTACTCTAGGAAGTTATGATATTTTAATTTTTAGCAGTGATGTTAATTATTATCTTTGTAACCATTCTTGTAATAAATAGATAAATTTAAATTGAAGGGAAAAAACACTCAATCAAATTTAGAAAATCTCCTTGCTCTTCTTCTCACATGCTATCAGAGCTATCGATCTAAGAAGGGTCTATTTTTGAAAAATAGTTCTTAGCAAGCTTGACCGGACTCTTGTAGCTATTAAACTGTTCTCGTGACTGACAGATTTCCAGGCAGCTATCAGAATTCCAATTACTTTTCCAGTGACTTTCCATGTTCAGAAATTTCCCTTCTCATTTTCCCACAGTTGGACTAGGTAATGACCGCAATCAAGGCAACTTTCCAACACTCTCCCTAAGGTCTACCTACAGCTACCCGCGCAAAACATTACAAATGTAGGTTGCTCAACAATGGATCTAGGATAGACCCTAAAGACCAATTTCTAAGATGGTTTCATAGCGTTCCCTTTTCAACTCATTTCAACAGCTTGTATACTACAAAATGAAAAAGAGTATCAGTATCATAACCTGTGTCGTACCATACTACCCTAATACACATAGATATGTATGCTAAAAGTATCTGATTTTTTTATATTTTTTAAAAATTTACAGGATACCATGTATGGCTTGGATATGACAAATTTACAAGGGACCTGGCTTGATGCTTGTTGGGATACGGCTTGAGCCATTTTCTATATTTTAAAATTTTGATATTTTAAGTTCAAAAAAGATAAAAATGTGTAACAAAGACGCTATCTCCTTTGTGGTTATGTCACATAGTCTTCTTCCCTCATCATGCTTTTCTTCCTCTCCCTTCCAATTTACTTTGGCCTCTAAACTTCGTCCACTGTAAAAACCTGCATATATCCATATATCTTTTATTAACTTATCCTAAACATTTGTATCCCTAATTTCCAAAAAAATTGTCCTATTCTCGCATCCATGTCATGTCGTACGTGTATCATATCCCTTATCTGGGCTTTATTGGTCAACAAAGAGAAGATTCCAGTACCAAAATCACAGACGTGTAGAGGGACACAAATGATAATTGTTGGAGTCTGATTTGGAAACAGTAATCAACCTAAATTGATTAATACTATCTAATTATTCTTAGAAAGTGAAATTTAAACCTAACTCAATCATACACAACTAGCTTACAAAGTAAGGTTTGCACTCATTTATTTATTATAATTTCATTATATCTTTAATCGATCTAAGATCTTCAGCACACTCCCTTATACTGAAAATTGAACATCTCAAGCTTGGGAATAATATATATATATGTATGGGTGGCCCAATAGCAACCAATAGCAAGTGACACGATAGGTTCAACAATCCTCGTTAGACAGGTTTCGATACCATCTTAGAAAGTAAACTTAACCTTGCTCAACCTTACAAAATTGGCTTGCAAAATAAAATTTGCAGTCACTTGTATACTATAATTTAGTCATGTCTCAATTCATTATGGGATCTCCATTAGTAATATATTTCTAAACTCATCACACCAATTACTTAGGGCTTGAGTGTTGTGACATGGCTAATGCACACCACAAGTTTTTCTATCTTGTGATGTAATTGAACTTTATTAATAGAATGAGAGTGGCAGGGATCAAACTCCTAACCACTTGGTCATAGAAACTTTGGAACCATTTCAACATACAAGATTAGTTAGATTAAGATTTATATCATAGTACCTTAATATTAGGTGAAGGTTCTAGAATGGTTTCATATGAGGGTGGATAAAATAGTAAAACATACTCAATACATTCGCCATTAAAGAGGTTAAATAATATTTATCAAACGGAAATCTGACCTTAGATGTATGTTGGCTCAAGCATTCTTCCTGGCATGCACTTGTGTAATTAGCATGACTTTCATCATTCATCACATGACTCCTTAATTTTCCATTACTGATAGGAATTCTTCCCTCATTTTGCATTACCTGAGAAACTCTTTTTGCAGCTTCTTGTAAAGCATCCATGGCAACATCGTAAGTTTCAGCAGACTGTGCACCTTCATCAACAAATTTAAAGGCCTCGTGTCGAAGGGTGTTATATCTAACTGTATGTGATTCCAAATAGTAAGTATATACATCACAAGAATGTTCTTCTAGTACTACATTGCTCTTTGCATTTCTTGTCCAACGTTTCAATATATAGGGAGATGGGAGAGTAAGCACATTGGTAACTCTAAAGACTGCCAAAACATGTCTGCAAAGAAGGCCTGAAAACTCAAACATTTGGCAACTACAAGTTGCTTTCATCTCCAAGACATTAAATTTAACGTAGTACCCTTTATGTTCCTCTCCAAATTTAGCTACATTATATGTAATGACGTCCCCATTATCATCAGCTTTGGATGCCATGAATGTTAGTGTACCGACTAACTCCTCCTGGAACCTCATGAAAATTTTTCTCGTGTAAAACTCAGATGCTTGCTTCTCCATTGGAGATGGGGTCCTCAATACTGGCAAAGTATTCATTGTGTCATAATCAGCTCTCACTTCCTTCTCATTGCGACTTTCAAGTGCTTTCTCATAAAGCTTAAAGAACTGATTTAAATTGGTTGAAGCATTTATATACCCATCAAAGTAAGAGTTCATGCTATCACTTCGCTGAGTGATTGACATTTCTGCAAAGAATGTGTCTCGCAAATATACAGGTACCCACTGCCTGCAAGAAGAATATATTGCTTGAAGCCATTCATGATCCCTGAGATCATATTTATCTACCAGTGTTGACCAGCAAGACTCAAATTCCTCAATTGACTCAGTCAAGTTAACACATTTGTGAAATTCAGCTTCAAAATTTGGATATTTGAGGAAAATATGGGATAATTTTTCCTGGCATTTTTTAAAGATGTGCCACTTGCAGAAGCGGTGCCGGGTCTCGGGGAAGACTTGTATTATGGCTGATCGAATTACAGAATCATGATCAGTTGTTATTGACACTGGTGGACGTCCAGACATGGCCATAAGCCATGTCTTGAAAAGCCACACAAATGATGCTTCAGATTCATTAATTAGGAAGGCGCAGCCAAAAAGAACAGGCTGTCCATGATGGTTTACACCAGTAAAGGGAGCAAATGGTAAGCGATACCTATTAGATCGGTATGTAGTATCAAAAGTTACAGTATCACCAAAAAATGTATAATTCATCCTTGCCTTGGGGTCGGCCCAGAAAACATTGTTTATGGACTGATCTTCATCCCCTTGCACAGCATAGAAAAAATTAGGGTTTTCGGCGTGCATTTGTCTCAAATAATCGAGAACAAGTTGAATGTCCCCTTCTAAACTTCTCTGCCTATTATTCCTCATGTAATTCCTACAGTCGACCTCTGTGAAGCCGACTTTGCTAATCCCACCATACTCTTTAATCAGTGCTGACATAATTCTACGAGGACCCATCCCAGCAGCCTGCAAAGTATCAATGAGAGTCTTGGCAGCTCCCGATATTTGCCTGTGAGAGCGAAGGCAATGCACCTGGTCAGGGGGAACCAGTTCGTGATTATGTTCTCTAACAAATCCAGACACCACCCACTTCCCAGAGTCTTGCATTTTCACAGACAAAGATGCCTTACATCCGACTCTGGTAATTGTTCGGGGACGCTTGATCTCTCTATCCTTCGTGCGCTTCTCATTCAAGTTGCGGAAACCCTCCTTTGCGCAAACAAATTGCCTCTGTATGATAGCTCCATCGCGCCTCGAACGACGGGATGAGCTGACACGTGTACTAAACCCAACACGACGAGCATAGGAATTGTAGAAGGCCTTAGCAGCCTCTTCAGACTCGAATTCCATGCCCTCGCAGGGTTCCAGATCTGAGAGGTCCCCCTCCGGAAGGTATATTCCGGCGGCTACACCACTACCACCACCACCTCCACTGCTATCGCCCAATTCCTCCTCATCCATTGGGTGTTCGATGTCCCCTCCATCATCGTCATATTCTCCTTCGCCTCCTCCGCCCAACCCAATATCAAATTCTAACACCTCATTATCCATCATCAATTCAATTTCCCAAATACTACTACTTACTAGTGCGATCAGGAATCACTCTATTACATGGATTTCATTCATATGCAGCGAAATCAGAGCGACTACAAATTTAGCATACCATCGAAACCAAACATATATACATATATAGAAAACAACTCACCGTCGACTCTAATCACAGACACTGAGAAAAGCTCCACCAGTGGAGTGGAGAATATTCTAACCACGAATTATACACTACGACTGCAAAATCAGGAAATGCTTTCTTTCCCACAATGATCATATTTAACAGAAACTTCTAATTGTATATATAAAACAATTTATTGGAATCACCTGTAAATTATGTCTTATTTTCGTAAATTTGTTTTTAACTTTAAAACTTTTAGCATTTTTTAGTGTTTTTTCACTCTTATCACTATTTATAGTTAATATAATACAAAAATATAAATTATTACTTAATTAATGCAGTATAAAATTAATTAATACATTTAATATTTTTATAAAAAACATTAAATATAATCTATCAGAAAATAAATTATTTTGAAGTCATTTAAACTTATAATATCCAAATAAACTGTAAGTGTATGAGTAAATTGTTTTTAACAAACATATAATTTTAAAAGAAAAATATTAGTTAAAACATAAAATGCATATGTATAATTATCTTATTTATATTTAATAAAATAAAATGTATTACTTAATCAACTTATATACCTAAAAATCATAATTATTTTAACTTTGAAATATTATATATTACCTTAAATATATTAATTAATATTCCCATTTGTATATTAAACTGACCATACTTAAAGATAAAGATAAAGAAAAAAAAAAAACAGAATGGATGAAAAATATGAGAGATTTAAAATTGACGGTCATAGAGATTAAAAAATGTTTAAACCAAAAATAACATATATCAAAATAGAAAAGTATTCATTACATTTTAATTATATTGTACTTTACTTTATTATTTAACCGTCTAGGTAACTTCTTTATATATATATATATATATATATATATATATATATATATATATATATATATATATTTAATTTTAGAATTTGAAGAGTTTGATGGAAGTGCAACCACTCCTTTACATATGCAATTATTTATATTTTAATATTTAACTTACAATGCTTTAGACTAGTAAGTTAAACTAGCACATCGGAATATTTTTTTTTTTCAAATTAAAAATCTCAATTATAATCTTTGATATTTATCATCTGTCATTAAATAAAAATATCATTAAAAAATAAAAAAGAAAGATACAAAAACTTATGTGAGGATCCGGTCAATACCCATTAACAAAAAAAGTCAATTATAAAGCTATACACTAGATAAGATTAAGAGAAAGAACCATATTAGGATAAAAGTCCAAATTAAGTTGGCATAACCGTATATCATTTAAACACTCTTCTAAAAGACAAGCCTAAACTTGTCAGCTTATTTGCACAATGATTTTCTTATCGAAAAATATGTGACACTTTAAATTAAATATCTCTATAAAAGTTAAAGCATTTCCTCCAACGAACTCTACAATAAACCATGATACAATCTTTTGGTGAAAGAAAGCTTTGCAAACCAAGGTTAAATCACATTCCAACCAGAGTATTCTAAATCTGGCTCTTCTAGCATACTCGATGGCATGAATGGCTTCCATGCAGTGACGAATCTTGACCAACATTGTTGGGGAGCCAAAATAATACGTCCAAAATTTATACATTTAATTATTGTCACTAATACAATAAAAATGAATACATAATTAGTATAACGATAACTAAAAAAGAAATAAGACTAAAAATGAATATATGGAAGAGTTGAATTTGTCTTGTTTTCATCTTCACAGGTAGTTTTCCTTTTATCACTTTCAAAAAATGAATTTATTATTTTATTCTTCATCAATATACTTGTTTATACAAAAAGACTAAAAAATAATTTGTCAGAATCTAATAAAAAACTAAGAGACGTAAATACTAAAAGAAAATTTGATGATAATCAAACTGTAAGACCCTATTATTTTATAACCCTTAATAAAAAGGGCTGCCCCAAAATCTGATGGGCCAAAGAGCTGGCCCAAGGGATAAAGCTGGTCCGTAGTTGCCCTAACGCTTCCACCCTTTCATTCTCACAGATCCAGCCGTCAACCCTTTCTCCCTCTCACGAAGAGCTCTGCTAGGGTTAGGTTTCTGCCATCTTCAAGCTAGCTCGAAGTTGTTCTCTACTCCATGTAAGTACTGTGCTAGCCATTCTCGTCTCCATTGTTCCTTTTCATTTCTTTCCATTAGGGCTTCCAGGTAACTCGTCTCGTGCTTCTGTTTCAGTATCCTTTCAGCTCCTTTGTTCGTCCTTGAGCTGCTGTGTTCGCACGCTTGGTTACCGAAGTCTCTTATTTCCCTTCCAGGTAAGGGAAGCTAGAACCATTTGGTGAGGTGTATTTTAGCTTGTATTGTCGTGGTTGGTGAATTCCTTGAGATTGTGCATTGCTATGAATGTCTGGATTGTTTGGAACCTCTGTTGGGTGCTCTGTGCAGGTGCGAACAGTGGCGAACCCTGATAGACTCGCCCAGGCGAGCTTGACTCGCCCAGGCGAGATGTGTAGAGGCTCGCCCAGAGCTTTCTGCTCGAGTGGTCGCCCAGGCGACTAGAGTGTGTTTTGAGCGAGCACACAACTCATCCAGGCGAGAGGGGTCTCACCTAAGCGAGATCCCGCGTTGCTTTCTTGTTCTTTTTGAGCCCTCGCCTAGGCGAAGGGGGACTCGCCTGGGCGAGACTGTCTTGCCTGAGCAAGACCCCTCAGCCTGAGCGAGGTGCTGGGCGAGACCGTGCTGTGTTTGGATGTCTGTTGGTTCCTGAATGATCTGTTGGTTCCTGAATGATCTGTTTTGGTTGAGTATGATTGTATGATGAGTGATATGTATATAATGGAGCATGAAGTATATTTGGCCTGATTCATGAATTGTAGATGATGGGTTGGTATGAGAATTGGCATGTGAATTAAATGAGACGGATAATATGAAGGTGGCATGATAACATGATTAGTGGGATCTTATTTACATGGATAAACTATGAGGTGTTGGAATGAGTGGGGCCTGGATCATGAAGGGCGTTGGCTTCAAAGGTTGGTATGAGTGATGTATATCTATGTGTGGTAATTATTATTTTGGTTATGTGAATGAGGTCGATCTGTGTCAGTGCATAATTCCATGGGGTCTCTAGGTAAGACTTTCAGGGTTGCGCTTCAGTGGTCGGGACGTAATCCCATGGCCCCTGTTAGTGGGTGTCCATGGTGGTGCCCCATATGTATAACTAGGTAAGGATTCAAGGTAAGGACTGCATCCTGACACTCTAAGGGGCCAGTTAGTCTTACTTAGAGCGGACTGACTCATGTGGTGAGAGTAGCAGGAGGCCTGAAATTCATTAAGGGCTAACCTTGTGGTGAGGGAGATTTGATTCATCGTAACACTTGTAACACATAGCTCGGAGATGAGCAGCTCAGGGTCGAGCAGGGGTATCCACCACAAGTGCAAGCATCCGCTGAATCCGACCAAGTTATACGTATCCGGATGAGTCGAGTCGAGTCGTAGTGTATTGAATGAAGAGTCATAACATGCTTGGTTGTTATATGGATATTGGATGATGAAATATGATTGACTATATGATGATTATGTTATTGGCTCTAGCTTACCCTGTGTATTGTATGATTGTCTTGTATGTGGTTCTTCTTTCTTGCGATGATCATCAATTTAATTGATGGGAGCAGATGGGCGAAGTTCCAAAAGTCAGCAAGGAAGTGGAGATTCTGCTGCATAGTCCGTGTGGACTAGTTGTTATTTCTGCATGAGTTCATTTAGGGTTGCGACCCATGTATCTGTTCGTCCTTAGTTTTATGCACTCTGGTTAACTTTTCATCTAGTTTCTTTTGGGCATCGTGGTGTGCCATGAGTTGTATGGAGTTGATCCCAAACCGCGTTTTTAGATTATCTTTATTGTGACATTCCTTTAATTTCACGTACTTAATTAAATGTGGTGTTACACAAACCACACTTAAAATCTAATTATAAAAAACACACAGTACAATATTTTTTCTTTTATGTTCATAACATAAAAAATTAATATACAAGCTCATTAAATAAATTATTAAACTAATATTTCACTATAATGTGATACAAGAGAGAATTACCTTCTTTATTTCTTCGAGAATGGAAGAAAACAACTGAGATATGAGAGCAAACATAATAGATTTTTTCTCTTTAAAAACAAAAGAAAATAGGTGAGAATGAGAGATGAGAACAATTCGTGAGAAACTCAAGTCATATAATGAAACCACAATTAAATTTCGGTTATAAAAAAATACACAGTACAATACTTTTACTTCTATATTCATAAATTATTAAACTAATATTTCACTATCAAGTGAGATGGAAAAATTACCTCATTTTTTACCTCCTCGAGAATGAAAGAGAACGAAGAGAAATAAGAGCAAAAAAATATATATTTTTCTCTTCAAAAACAAAAGAAATATGTAAAAATGAGAAATGAAAATAATTTATAAAAACTCGAACCATAATAAAAAATAATAATAAAAACATCTTAATAAATCTTTTTACTTTTTATTATGTTTGATTTTATATTTTAATTTATTAATATTAATTATTATGTTTATAAAAGAAATAAAATATTAGATTTAATCATCATTAATTTATATTATATTACCTAATATCTATAATGTAAAAAAAATTCAAAATACCTAAAATATAAAAAGAAATTCAAATTTTTTGGGGGCTACTACCACAAACATCCGCCACTGCTTCCATGAACTTGGCAAAAGGGTCATTCATTCTGAACTCTAAGAAACGCAAAGAAACTCCCACTATATTATTCCCTACTTCCCCTAAAGATACCTCCATAAGCAGATAAACCTGGACTTTTCTTAGCACTTCCATCATCAATGTTAACTTTAATCCAGGAAACCTGAGGCAATTGCCAAAAACTTATGTAGGTTTGCATGGCCTAGTTCTAATGCCAAAAACTTTCAAAACCTGCAAATCAACGATCGTGTTGTGCATAGAAAGCTTTGAGTTCTAAGCAGATCTTTTCAAAACATCAATAATGATTCGAACAGCCCATTAAAAATCGATGCTCTCTTGAAATCTAACATGTTCCTCATACACCAAAACATCCGGACAATCTTAACCACAACCTGACAAACAACCTAATTATAGGACTACACTGTTTTTTGAGAAAAAACAATAACTAAATAGAAGTAATTATAAAGTCTCTAAAAGTATGTTTCACCCACAACCAAAACTTTATGGCCACATCGCAATAGAAAAAGAGACTGATATTTCTTCCTGCAGAAGGAACACAAGGAGAAAAGAGAGACCCCCCTTCTTTGGATAGCATCATCAATTAGCAATCTACAATGCAAAAGTTCCTATAACACAATCAAATCCTCCCAATCAAATCGTGCCGCATGCACCCCAAAAAACTTCCTAGCAGCTTTTTGATCCAAAACACATGATTTTTCCAGTATCCAGTTCGACATATCCCTTCCCTTAGTGATCTCCAGGGAAGAGAATTCACATAAACCAAAAAGAAAAGGAATATCCTTAGTTAATACCATCTCTCCTTCTTAGCGTCCAAAAAGTATTTTCCAAAACAACATCTTACAAATCTCGAATTATAGACAATGTAAATGGCTGATTCACAATATAATTGCTATCATATTATAATCACTATAATTCATGTTATATTAAATAATGTTACATAATGTTAAAATCATTAATGTATTTAAATTGTATTGATTTAAAGTTGAATTAAATTATTTTTCCAGAATAAATATAGCATTTAATAAGATAGTTGATTTTGTAGTGATACCAAATGTAAAATTTTTCTCCAAATAAGAAATTATTTTACAAATTTGTCAGAGATTGAAGAATAAATTAATAAAAAAGTTAATAATGATATGATAAGAAATCCTTAACAATTTAAAAAGGTAAGAATATTAATTGTATATCTTAATTCCTATGCCGTAGCCTTAAAGATAAAAAGAGCTGAAGTCTTCGTCCTTGACAGCTCGTTCAGTAAATCTGGTTCCTCAATATTCCGCTTGAAATAAATTTCTCATTTACATTAATGGCACATACAATAAAAAAAAAACCAAGAATAAACCTACACAATAATGTGAGTAAATCACGATATGTATTGGCTCGTTCGGTATCTTGTACGGAAAATGCTGATTGATATTCAGCAACATCCAGAAACAAAGTATGCCAAAACAAAATTTAATCCATTATAATTTTGCCAACAGATGAACGGAAAATATTACTCAGGGCATGTTGAACTTCTCCAGAGGTGTGTTCGCTCCTTACAAGATCAACCAGTAAGTGAAAGAACTGTGGAATATACCGTCTGAATGAATCCTTTTTCAGGCCAGTCAACCCTTGCAATGCTGAGATGACTAAAGATGTCCTAGCAGCTATCTCTTCCTTCTTTGCTGAACTGAGGGGCAATTTTCGGTGTGGCGCAGACAATGTATCATACTTGTGAAGAGTGGAAACAGAACCAGAACAATTTAGGTATATGTCCAATACGTTTTCACACACAGTAACTAACTCTTGTTCCAGGTCTATCTCGTCATGCTCAAAATGGTTCCGGAGATGTAAATTTTGTAAGAAGTTGAGGTGATTCTGGAAGGACTCATTTTCAAAATGAACCATGGGAGGGCCAGATATTTCTAAGATGGAGCAAGCTTTCTGCAACTTCTTCAGTAGGATTGACTCTCTGTTCATCTCACGAGCATGTAAAGCCATAGATGAATATAATTCAATTAGGACTTTGATGCTGGCTGCAGATAAAAATTTCTGGTGCTTTTTGTACATATCAATTGTAACCTGCAAATGGAACACAGAAAAATACCTTCAAACTCGTATCAAGCTTGAACTTTCTTGAAAAACATTCTCGAAAGAAATAAAAATAATGAGTGGATTACAATTTAAATTCCGTGGATGCATGTATAGATTGAATACTAGAAATCTAGTGCTTGTGTCTTAATTGTTAACTAATATACATACAACAAGAGCAATAAGTAAACCTGTGCAATTAGTAGCTGCATAGCAATATGGCTTTTCGTTCTGGAAACAACATAGGTGGCCGTTTGCAGATTGTCATCATCAAATTCATCATTTGTCAAGTCATGATCAGAAGAACTTTCCAAGTCAGTGGAAGGCTGTGAAAAGTGAGGCACCTCGATATTACTCATGGTTCTCAAGACCTTCATGAATCCCGGTACTGTTGACATAGCTGCATCTTTCAAACACAGAAAAATCTCTTTCCATTCCTCTGCTGAAAGCTTGTTACCAAGGTCATCCGTGAGACGCACTAATCCAGCAACTCCAGTACTAGCTGGACCCTGAACAGGACTTCTAATGAACCCCGTCAGTACCGACACCACACCTGGTAGCTGAGACCTCACCTTATCAAAGAAGGTGACAAATATATCTATTAAACATTCTGCTGCTACTGAATAAGTGTCAGAATCCCATGTGCTTCCTTCGGTATGCACAGATACTGAAGAAGGTGAAGACTGGTCTTCTTGTACATTCACCTCTCTCTTTCCAGATACTGAACTATATACAGGGAAAATAACAGAACAGAAAATGCTATTCCAAAACGTGTGGGAGAATAGATGACCATGATCCTTCAAAATGTTAAAAAGCACCTCCAAAGAACTCTTTCTGATAGCTGATCTAGGATCGGAAGTTAGTTTTGATAACCCTGCAATGAAATGTCAGAATATTAACTTCAAGCAGAAAGAACGAGTAATATTTACGGAAAATAAGGCCTGAAATATCCTTAAGCCGATTTAGGTAATTTCACTACTGCAGAAAATGGTGTTAAACCACTAATATATATTTGACTTCTTTACACAAACTGGGAGCTAAAGATACATTTATTTGCTACGTCTAACAAGAGAAAAACAAGCAATTCTGTTGACAAACGCAGCAATCATCAATCAAGATTTCAACTTGAAAAACTTAATACAAAAGCAGCATACCGTGTATAAAGTGCATATTCAATAGAAATGCAAGAAATAACATTTATTTGGAATATCTTAAAAAAGTGGATTTTACGTCTAATTCAATTCCACCAAATCGGCTTGAAATATGAGGTTTGTATCTTTTACTTATATCTATAATTTTATCGTATATTTATTCAATGTGGGATCCAATACACCTAACACTAAAAATTTGACAACTCAAATATGGGATAAGATATTAATGAGTAGTCCAATAACGGTTTGATAACAAGTAACATGATAAACCTTGCTAGGATAGACTCTAATCTCTTCTTAGAAAGTGATTTTAATCTTAACTCAATCGTACAAAATCGGTTTAAAAAGTAAGGATCTCGATAGGGGATGCCTAACAGAAAAGAATATGTTTTTTGATCCACAAAGATGGTGGCTTGGCCACAGTACAAACTATTTTAAGTCAAATCATCTAAAGGCATATTACCTGATAGCAAAGGATTCCAGAAAGACACATGATCATCGTTATCAGTATGGGCTTGTGAATCTGAAATGCCGTTTGCAACAACTGATGGGCCATCAACACTGATCTTCTTATTGTAAACAAGTCCTCCATCAGCAAGTCTGACTGCACAGAAACGAAGAAATGCAATTGCATTGAGGCTAACATCACTGTTGAATCGGCTATTTGTAAATGTCAAAAGGCATCGGACACAATCGGTGAAGGTCATTGTCTCTGTCTCAGTAATATAAGGAAAAAATTCACGCACTATTTTCTCCATGGTCTCAAATGCTAATAATACAATATTCTTCCGCTCATCAGCTGCAGCAGCTGTGAAAACCTGATAGCCAAAAACATTGCATGAGAAGTCATGATTGTTTCATTGCCTCAATTCACCAATGCTAACACATGACATGTACATTTATGATGCCCATTATCTGAACATGGTGTAAGAGGAAAACTTGCTAAATGAAATAATAACAATATGCTGGTATACTAAACTTGTGTATTATTACATTTAGATTCTTGAAAGCCCTCAATAGTTTAACTGGATATGCATCCTTGATGTCCCTTTTGTTTTGTTTGTATTCATTTTCTTTTGAACAAGCTGTTTTAGTGGGTACAGACTTAGATCAATAATTTAACTATTACCATTCGTTCCTGAAATATATCACTTAGACAACCTAATTTGTCAACAAAATAATAAAATCAAATGTTTCAATGATAATGAATTAAAAACTAGACTACAATTATAAGCATTTCTATCTTCATTGTATCTCTTGTGTATGTAAGTAATCAAATCTATATTTTTCTCCAAAAAAAAAACAGTAAACAATCACAAAGTACTTCTCCATTTGTTTCACTTTTGTTAATAAAAACAATTGAGCAATATTTGACAAATTAATTTTTTTTATCAAATAGTTTGAAACCATATCTCAAACATGGGTTTGGGGGAGGTGAGGGGAATCAAGCCAACTTTAACATTACCATAAAAACACTTTTCCAGCCAGATTTCACATTACTGACTCGACTAAGGACCATCTGTGAAATACAACGGACAATTAATTCTCTAATTTCTGTGGTGTTGCTTTTTTGCATAACGATCACGAATGGTCTCAAAAATTCATTCTGAAAGTTGTAATTAGCCAGCTCCTCACGCTCCAAAAATTTCATTGCAAGTTGTCTCAGTGAATCCATTGCAAAGATTGCCACTGACAAGTTTTCTGACAATCCAACCGACACAAAGAAATCTGAGAGAACATTCCATATGCGAGACCATACTAATCTGATGCGGTTCATATTATAATGCCTGCAAATGCAACCATGTTGTAGTCATAACTTAAGTTGGTTTAATGATCACTAGAATTATAATCATAAATGTGCAAGAGAATAACGTAGACTCATCAATTACAAACTATAAAGAACGTGGTTAAGAGGACATGACAATCCCTTTCTTAAGGACTAATAAAGTCAACAAAGGATCCCTTTTCATGGAAGTAGCATCTCCCTCATTTCAAAAGATATACCAATTAACATAATATGTACATGATTTATATTCACTTTGCAAACTCGTATAAAAAAAATGTTACCTAAGAAATCCGAATGAATTTCACAAAGAGAACATCTATCTTAAAAAGGACAAGGAAACTTACGCAATTTCTACTATTTTAGTGAGACCAAATACTCGGGGATCTGTTGGAGACTGTAATTCCGAGATGGAAACTTTGCAAAGTGCTTTGACAAATGCTACTATTGCTTCTCCATTCAGCCGTTGACTATGAGCAAACACATGGTTCAATTCAAAGTTCCCAATCTGGTCCAGTAGATTCAAGTTTGAAATGAAATTATTTATCTGTTCTGTTGTTAATATTGCTGAAGCATTGACACCAATACTTGTACTGTCATACGAACTACCACGAACCACAGCCACCATGGCTGGATTCTGGAGTGTTCCTTTCTTAAAAGAAGAGAAACCTAATGTTTTTGATGCTTTTTCATCGGTTTCATAATTACTTGAATTGAAGAAGGTTGCATCACTTGGAGCACCTTCACCTAACAATTGCAAGTGCTCAATTCGGGAGAGGCAAGTTAATATGTGTTCCCATGCTTCAAACAGATGATCTCCATCTTCAATTGCAATTGATATTATTGCCTGAACAAATAATAAGATTTAAAAGATATTAAAATGACATACATGATATTAAGTGGCTCATTCACATGATAAACACAAAATGTACAAATCAAAGTAATCCATTCATTACTGCTTTTTTGATAGAAGACAAATATGACTAGAAATAGAATGACAATAATATATAGTTTGTTTTGTTAGTAGGATATTAAACATATTACTAGAAGTTGTTGGTATAATATTACATATATTACTATAAGTTGTTAGAAGATTCTAGAGATTTCTTTGTAATTATTACTTTAAGGTTAGAGTTACTATAAGTGGCTCATTCACCACCTTGAGGGGGAGTGTTGTTAGTAGGATATTAAATACATTACTAGAAGTAGTTGGTATAATATTAAATGTATTACTAGAAGCTGATAGAAGTTGTTAGAAATTGTTAGAAGATTCTAGAGATTTCTTTAATATTATTACATTAGGGTTAGAGTTCTATATATAGAGGCTGATGTATTGTTTCAAATGCATCAATTGAATAAGAATATTCATTCTTTCAGATTAATCCTTTCAAGTGTATGAAATAGGCAACTGTCATTATAAATGGAAAAGGAGAATATGTTTATGTAAATTATTTGATTTGAGTAATGTTGACAGCCAAATCAAGATTCAGTTACCTTGACAGCATCAACATTTTTTTGTTTCATATCTCCAGCACAATGCAGATACGTAAATTTGGCAACAGATGTAACAAAAGCATCCCTTTGAGTCTGCATGCCCATCACTGCAGTAACATGCACAGCATGTCGAAATCCTTGTAAACATTGAGAAGTAGTTACCCTGTCATCACTCTGGTCAATTGTTACACTGAATGCAGCCAGCATAGGCCCCCAACAAACTTCGACCATAAACCTCAATATAGCCACATCTGTGACAACATGATACACAGATCTGCAATAACAGGTAAATAGAATGTCTAAACTATGAAATGTATAGAAAGATAACATCACTCATGTAATAAATAATGAGCAAATAGCTTAAGCCTTCAAGGAAAAGAAAAATGCAAATATGTAAAGGATGTAAGGTGCAGAGCCAGTACATGACAATAAATATATAACAAACCTTTTCTCTCCAGGTTGGGTCAGCAACATGTATCAAAAGATGCAATCCTCTCATAAATCTGTCAAGAGACAAATTATTTAAATCTAAATCTTTCTTAATATTTTCCCTATAACTTGGTTTACCTATACATCTCACTAATAGACTACAATCTATCTGATATACTCTGCTTATTGGGACTTCGTCAGGTCTTCTCTACAAAAGCTCAAGCCACCTACCATATCTTTTTTTTTAACAATAGCTGCTACCTAATTTTCTCAAGCGCATTCATCCCCAAACTTGTCAGCATGCCATCATAACATTCTAGTATCTTCAAGATTGAAATTTTCACGTTGTTGGCTTTAATGGACCGACATTAAGTCTTGCACAATATCACTAATCTTGAAGTTATGTAGTAAAACTTTCCCTTAAGCTTGAGTGATACTTTTCTATCACAAATAAAACCTGCAACAATTTATATTTCCTCCATCCCACTTTAATACTTTGTTTTACATTTCGCTCTTTTTCCCTGTCATTTTGTATTATAACCAAGATACTTATGATTGTGGTATGGTTTGGTGTTCAAGTTTCATGCCCGTGCTAAAACTTGTGCACCTCTAGCTAAACATCCATTTCATACACTTCATTTCCCTTTACTTAAACAAAAGTCAAGCTTCAACAGTTTATCTCCACCTCTATTGCTTCCCATTTATTTCTTTTCTCAACTCCCCAACCAGGACATATCATCTGCAAAATGCATGCATTATGGCATCTGCCTCATGATATACTAGTAAGTACAATGTGGTTAATTAACCATTTAATTATATGTATAAATCTGCTAAGTTTTATTTACATGTGGTTAAAAGCTAATAAACTTGATTGTATACAGTTATCAATATATGATTAATAGGGTCATGAGATCAATGATACTTTTAATGGTAGTTACTTTGCTTCATGAGTGGTTAATGATGTCATGAGATTATTGACTATCTCACATGGTTAATTACATGTGCAAATATGATTAACTTTGTTTCACAAGTTGTTATACTCTTATGAGGTTATTGACTGTCAGATATGGTTAACTACACTGAAGTTACGGAGATAACTAAGAGTAGTTAACCACTTTCAAAACAAAATTAACTATGTTTAGATACATGATTAACGACTTCTGTTGGTGGATCCGGGGTTTATATTTTTGGGTGTAGGCTAATTGGTACTCTAGTAAGGAAAAGAACAACCAAGACCAAGTTAAAGAGACTGGATTGAAGCTTACCATTAGTTCAGTCCTGTAGACAGACGAAAGTCTTTTGTGGTGCTTCATTTTATGTTCAAATTGAGTCTGTCTGAATGCAAAGAAAAAAGAGCTTTTGAGACCTTCTTTAGATGAAAAAGCTGTATATTTCCAATAGAGAAGCTTCAAAAGCTTTTCTAGCTTGTACCTAAACAGGCTCACTCTAATTGTGACACTGTCTTGAGTACAAGCTAGACAAACTCCTTTCATCTCCAACGCCTTCCACAATATATGGCTTTTCCATGTTGATGACTATTCCTTTTAATCATCTAATGTCTCATTAATTCCTCCAATGTCTCTCCATCAATCTTTGAGCTACTGCTACTTCAATTAACCTCCCAAAGATAAAACCAAAATCACTTTCTGTAATAACTTCTTAATTACCCTCTCGTGTAGCTTCATTTTATGGCTGTGCGCTTAATATCTATATAATTAGCCTAGTTTTGTAAGTTGTCCTTGTTTTTATACTCATACATAGGGATTAAGGTACTTCTCTACTCGTCTAGCATTATCCCCAATCTCATGATCTTGTTAAACTACCGTTCGTATCTATATAATGAGCCATTTTGTGCCTTTCTTTTCTACTCCCCTTCATACCTCATGGTACATAATTTGGTCCTCTCTACTATACTCTAGACACTCAATTCAAATGACCAACCACCTCATAGGAAAATCTTTACTCATTATTAAATTCCTTTAACTAAACCTTCTACATGCACTCAAAAGTATGTAAATAAAAAAATCCATTGAAAGATTTCAAGGTCGCACAGCCAAATCAAAAAAGAAACAAAACATTGTGAAAAAGAAAGAGCTTAGCTGGTCCAGTTCTGAAACCAAATGCACTTCCAAACAAATTAATAATAATATAAATAACTTTTGAATATCTTTTTGGTCCCTCAAGTATGTGGTTAGTTTCTTTTACATCTCACAAATTAAAAAATGATTATTTTCATTCCCTAGAATGAAAATAGTCCACTTTTAGCCCTTAAGGTTATTTTAAGTAATCACGAGTTCCCCTAATAGGGACCAAAGGGAAGATATTTCCTAATTAGAGGAACGAAAAAATCACTTCTAATGCTAAAAACCAAAAGAAAATTAGAACCCAGTTTAAGGGATTAAAGATAAGTACAAACCTAAAAATACAAATCCAAACAATGAGCAATGTCTTAGCTTACTCAGATTTTCGCGAACTTGACTTAAATTGCTCCTGAATATGCCGAATGAGAAGCCCATTTGCACCCACTGCTTTTTCCTCACTCTGCTTCCAGTTCACAAGATTGAGTATACCTTCTAATCCTAGCAATCTATTGAAGCTATTTGCTTGTTTATTCTGAGGAGCAGAAGAATCGGCATTCATTTTAATTTCATTTTTAACAATTTGGTCATAAAGTGCCCCGAGATATTCTTCTGCTAAATCCTTTCCATCATCTATTCCTCGGTTGTTTCGAACAAAATCAGCTTTAGTCATCTGGAAGTCATTAACAGAGAATATGCACCACACAAATCAGGTCAAACCTTTATTTGGCATTGCAAGATATCCTTACAATCTCAATTTTGTAAAACAGTAGAACAATACAAGGATTTAAACAATCAAATGATAAGTAGTTTTCAAAATAATTTTAAATGTGATCGCTCATGGTGTTCACCGTGTTTCCCTGACATAGCTAAAATTTAACATAATTACCAGAAGAAGACAAGTAAATGGAAAGAGAAAATTACTGATATTTTCAAAGCCGTATTCAGAATAATGTGTCTAAACCAAATTGCCTTCAAAGGATAATTTTCTATTATTATATTCAAATTTCATCAGTAGAATAGGATGTAGCAATCATTAAATTTTAGTTAAGCCTGATAGAAAAGAAAGCACAACAAGATTGGGCACCAATTAATTCACAGAGCTGATAGTCTAACGGCTGAGCCAAACACATGATACAAAAGATTCAGCAACGTCAAACCTTATCTTTCACCATATTGTTATGAGCATCTGTATTTAGCATTATCACAGAGTAAGCGAGAATGTAGGCAGTGTCTGCACTGCTAAAAGAACTAGGGTTGCATTTACAGTAGCGCTCAGCAAACTTCTCCATGATGCGATCAATTTTTTGTGCCTCACCAGGCAACCTGAAGCCCTGGAGAAAAAACCGAATAGCTTCACCAAAATCCATCTCTTTGAAGTTAAAGGAATCTACATATGCATGCATAACTTTTAGACAAAACTCTTCCCGTTCTCCCAAATAGTCACCAATCTTGGTCTCATCAAGGCCAGCGGTGTTCTTCAAGAACAGTGCCACTTGTTCTGGAGAACTACCAACTTTTTTGTTGCTTATCAAAAATTCAATACCCTTTGGAGGTTTTCGATTAAAAAGTGATATGCCTCTCTGCATTTAACCCAGAAAAAAATCAGCACAGAATATGAACATTTGAAGCTCAAGAAGGGGTAATTATGTAAAGATGGAATTCAATGGAGCAGGAGAGATAGAAAAGAAATTGTGCACAGAAACAACACAGGTTTTTGTGTAGGTAAAATCACCAATCATAACTGAATCCTATGCAAGTGTAAGAGGATAGTTTAACATGATGATGATATAACATTAGTCGTCCTCCGAACCAAGTACTGGATACCTGAAGTTCAATTTTATATGCTCGACGTTGCTCTAATGTGGCAGCATCTGAAAATTCAGAATTCACATCAGGATGCAGCTCATGATCAGAAGCATTTCCTTCTTCTACATTTGACATTAGATAAGTTTCGGCATTGCTACTGCTTTCTGGGCTCTTTACTACATCAAAATCTCCTATCCTTATCTGTTGGTCCATCCATGCTCCCATTGACTTAATAATACTGACCAAGCACTTCACAGATTCCTGTCGGAAAGTAATATCCTGTGCTGGAGACAAAGTCGTAGTTGACCCTGTAGGTGGTCCCAAAGCAGTTTTCAGAAGGCCATTGACAATCCTGAAAATATCTGATGGAATTATAAGAGTTTAAATACTAAAACACGATGCAAAACAAAACAAACATAAGTAAATAAAAAACTGTCTATTAGATTCATACTGCAGACCTTGAATAAGCTTTAACTCTTTGAACAGACAATGCTCCAAGTACACCATTTAAACAAATTTCTCAAAAACACAAGCAAGGAAACAGGTATGACCCTAAAACCCAGTGACTCAGTGAAGCCCTCAACATGACATTCTTTCATCCAACTTGTTACAGACATATTTTTATTAGGATAAAAAAATACTCAATATCTCTATATTGATTAAGCAAAAACAAGTTTAAAATCTTTCCATTTATTTCAACATATTGTTACTTCCTTATTCGGGAGAGTTTGATTGTTATGTGATGAGAATGTAATGTTTTCGAGTATTGTCAATAAAATAATTCTTTATTTTCTTATATAGGTGAAGTCTTTCAAATCCCTGTCCACAATAATATCTTACCAGTTTTCCTCTAACTCTCCCTGTTTATTATAGTTTAAATCATGTAGTATCAAGCTCCATACCTATTTTCTCAAGCCCATTTGATATCCTTAAGAGACAGCTTTTATCCTCCTCCAATATATGTTATTCACCACTAAAGAATTACCTGTCAAAGTACCAATATCCAAGTAGCATTCCTAATCAGACACTTCAAAACTAGCTTCTTTACCCATACTAAAAATGTGAGCAATCTTGTTCATTTAACACTACATCCAGGTGCTGATGTACCTGCACTATCTCATTTAATTTGACACTACACTTGACTCACACTGCATGTAATCTTGTGAGTGATCAATGTTCGGTATATGGATAAGTTTTATATTAGTAATAAAAAGCCTAGCACAATTCTCCTTTATATTATATTTCTGATAGAACTAATTGTAATTCAAAATTGTAGATAAACTATTTCAAGAATCCTAATTTGACACCAATTACACCCAAAAAATTCAAATCCCTTTGCCCCAATACAAATCCCAAGATACTCCCAAGATATTCCAAGTAGCATTCCTAATCAGAGACACTTCAAAACTAGCTTCTTTGCCCATATCCATCCTAGAAAATGTGAGCAATCTTGCTCATTTAACACTCATCCAGGTGCTGATGTACCCACTCTAGCTCATGTAATTTGACACTATACATGACATGACTCACACTGCATGTTACTTGAGGGTAACAAACTAGCATTAGCAAAAATCTTGTGAGTGATCCATGTTCAGTATATCGATAAGTTTTATATTAGTAATAAAAAGCCTAGCAGAACTGTCCTTTATATTATATTTCGGATAGAACTAATTGTAATCTTCAAAATTGTAGATAAAGTATTTCAACAATTCTAATTTGACACCAATTACACCCAAAAAATTCAAATCCCTTTTATATCAATGAGTTTTATATTAGTAATAAAAAGCCTAGCACAACTGTCCTTTATATTATATTTCGGATAGAACTAATTGTAATCTTCAAAATTGTAGATAAAGTATTTCAACAATCCTAATTTGACACCAATTACACCCAAAAAATTCAAATCCCTTTTATATCAATGAGTTTTATATTAGTAATAAAAAGCCTAGCACAACTGTCCTTTATATTATATTTCGGATAGAACTAATTGTAATCTTCAAAATTGTAGATAAAGTATTTCAACAATCCTAATTTGACACCAATTACACCCAAAAAATTCAAATCCCTTTGCTCCAATACAAATCCCAAGATATTCCAAGTAACATTCCTAATCAGAGACACTTCAAAACTAGCTTCTTTACCCATATCCATCCTAGAAAATGTGAACAATCTTGCTCATTTAACACTACATCCAGCTGCTGATGTACCCGCTCTAGCTCATGTAATTTGACACTATACATGACTCACACTGCATGTTACTTGAGGGTAACAAACTAGCATTAGCAAAAATCTTGTGAATGATCCATGTTCGGTATATCGATGAGTTTTATATTAGTAATAAAAAGCCTAGCACAACTGTCCTTTATATTATATTCGGATAGAACTAATTATATCTTCAAAATTGTCGATAAAGTATTTCAATAATCCTAATTTGACACCAATTACACCCAAAAAATCCAAATCCCTTTGTCCCAATACAAATCCCAAGATACTCCTAGGATTGAAGTTAGTCAGTATTCTTTTTTTTCTATCAATAAATGAAAACAATCTAAAGAAATTTATTAACAAGATTATTCATCGTTTTTTGTTTGGTAATGAAATTTAGTTATTACGTAAGCTTTTTGAAGTATTAGCCCATTTCTGTTCTTGGAAACTGACCACTAACAGCGTATAAGAACAGGAAAATATCACAAAAGCAAGATACCTTTCAAATATGTTTGAAGCATCCACATCACAATCATAGTTGACAAAAATGTCAATAATAATCTGAGGATCCTGAGAAATTTTGTCCAATAAATTGAGAACGGTCATTTTTTGTAGAAAACTAGGCTGAAGAACATTCTCTAGAACTCGAAGGATAAGCATGGGAAAGAACATGCCAATTTCCTTTTTCAAGCCTGATCTGAATTTTGATAACAAGTTCATGAAAATGGAACACTGAAGTTGGAAAATGGCCATTGCGGACAGGGCACTGTTCTTCAATAATGACAAGCAAAGATATTGCTTGATGGCATTGAGAAACCTGCACCGTGTAAAAGAAAAATATAGGTGTCATGAACAATTATTATCAATAATATTGAAAAAGAAAAAGATCCCAGGGAAATAATCTTTTCACAGATGACTAAGTCAATGCCATTGAACACAAACAATAATACTATATGATACTATTTTCACACTCCATCTTAAGTTCAATCATATATATTCAAGAATACCCAAGGCACTCAAGAGACTTAACAAACACATCCGTTAATTATTTATATTCAAGAGTATTACAAAAGTTATTTAATGCCAAAACAACTTAAAAGAGAATAGTTAAAGTACCACTACATTCTAAGACGTAATGAACCTAGCTATACCAATTATGTAGGCCATTTGGACAAAATAAACTTTAAAGAAACTCTTATCTTCTAAAATATTCCTATTTCCAACATTTATTCAAATTTCGAAAAGCAAGTAGTGCCACAGAATTAGACAACTATCTCTTGCATGAAGTAACCTTTATGTGTTACGTGTTTTTATGTAAAACTGAATTGGAGGCAAGCTAAAGATTGTTTGACTATCACGTATTAGTCACGTTGCATATGCTTTATTTCTCAAAAACTCAGGTTCTAAAAACATAGGAATGCAGAGCTAAAAGATGCCATGGATCAATATTATGCTTTTGGACTTCAACAGGGAAAACATCCTGCTTGTCACAGTACTATATCAGGAAAAGTGGGAAGGCAAAATGGATTTTTAGCCCATTGTTGTACTAGTTGTATGAAGTCCAATGTGTAAGAGCTCATTATTCTTGACAGTTTTTTCAAACAGTTTGAGTGGAAGCATCCAAAATAAAACATGCCAGAGATCCAAATTCAAACTCAACAATAAATGTGAGTAATTGTAATCCACTAGTTTCTCTAATTCTCACATCTCTATATAAGTGAAAGTTTCACTTCAAGAAACCCTAAAATAAAATAAAAATTCATCCTGTGTGAATTATGCAAAAAATAGAGATGAAAATTACATTCAACAAATAGTAATTGTAAGAGAATGTGAGTAATTGTAATCCGTTAGTTTCATCACTTCTTATATCTCTGTAAAAGTGAAAGTCTCACTTCAAAAGGCCCCTGAATAGAATAAAAATGTATACTAGACGAAAATTACAATTAACAAATAGTGATTGTAAGAGAATAGTAGGAATAACATTACTTGCCTCTCATTCACGCGCCATACTGAACCACCCGTATCCGTGACTACCTTAAGGAGCTCTAATGACAAAATTTTCCCTCTCAAGAGGATACGATCATCAGGGTTCTGTTGAGATGAGAATTTCATGGACAGTTTGCACAAGTTTTTAAAAAGAAGAAAACCATCCTCCCTTATTTTACTACCATCAGCTCCAGCTTCATTATCCGACTTGTCGGTACCTGTTTCATCCGCTGCTTTGGGCAACGGTATTTGGACTTTCTGCACCTCCACATGAAGTGATATTGAAGATGGTTTGAGAGGAGGACCCTCGCTGGCCTCCATTATCTCGTTGATAAAATTTTGGCAAAAGTGTATGGAATTGCCCTCGTTCAAATTCTTATCCGTGAATTCCAAAAGTTCACTGACAGAAACCTTTTTAAGGAAGACATCCATGGAGTCTTCCTCGACTCTGGTGAAAACAATGATCATGATCTGGGCAAGAACCGATTTAGCACAGATCTGATTAGTGCCGTTGACTCCCCCGAGGTACACATTATAACAAGTTCTCACAATTTGAATGAGACTGTCTGCCCGGATCAAAATGCTGGGGGATCTGACAGCCGAGAGCAATACTCTCAGCACCCATAGCTCAACTGTCTCCTCCCCAAGGCCACCCGACTTACAGATAGCATCAATCATATTGAAGACGACGTCGGACTGCGAAGCATTCGAATTGGAAGGGCGATTGATCTCCCCGCGGATAAGGCCGAGAGAGAACAATTTAAAGGTGCATTCAAGAGCAGGCTCAACAACCTTAGGGTATGCAGAGTCAAGCGCGAGAAAGAGAGGTTGAAGGACACTGTCGGCATCTGAAGAGGAAAGGCCCGGAACAGGAGATTGGGTGTCGCCTGAAGACGAGTCAGAGTCAGAAAGGGATTCGAGCTTGTCAAGGATGGATTTGCAGGAAGAGACAATCTGAGAGTGCTTACGCCAGGCGGCGTTCTTGATGATCTTGTCGAGTGATGGACCTACAACTCGGCCGCAGCGAGAAGGACCTCCAAGAGATTGCGATGCGGACATTTTCTTTCAGAGATGAAAAAAACAGGATCATAGAATTTGTTCACATTCACTGATGTGTGTGAACCACGAAAACAACTCAATCTATATGCGTTTCTCCGAGTCCGTTCTCATATTCATTCTCCTATCGCCTGGAGATTTGGGAATTTTCATGCATGAAGCACAATATAAGCATAACTCCCTCATTTGCTGGTTGAGAGACTCTGCCTCCTGAACCTACGTTTGCGTAATTAGGAAAACAATTGTCTAGCTAACCGGGCAACATCTACCACATGGAAAACGGGTTTTTTAGATCCGACCCAATCTCCCCAATTGGTTTGAATTTCAAATTTTAATAATTTAAATTTTGGTATTTTTGTGACAAATTATTCTAAGTTGTTATTCACTTCAAAAAAATTTACTAGTACTCACGTCGTAGAATATTGTTTTATTTTTAATTTTATTTCAAATTTAATTTAACTTTTTAAAAATATACTGTTAAGTGACAATATAGTATAATTGACTATTATTTTACAAGTGAATACCAAATATATGAACAACAGATATAATTAATTTAAATTTTGGTATTTTTTGACAAATTATTCTAATTTGTTATTCTTTTCAAAAAAAATTATTAGTACTAACGTTGCAGAATTTTTTTATTTCAATTTTAATTTAATCTTTTAAAAATATATTGTTAAGTGACAATGTAGTATAATTGTAATTGACTATCATTTTACAAGTGGATACCAGATATGAAAAATAGATATAATTTTTTTTTCAATATTAAATCCAATTTTATTGTTAAACATAAACAATATTTTAAAAATTATTCTATCATATTAGTCACATAATTAATACAAATTTTAGTTTAATTTTCCTTTTTTTTATATATCCTTGCTTTTCGTTATTTTCCTAATTTGATGGTTTTGTTTTAAATTTTTTACTTTATTTTTCACAAAATCAACTTCTTTCCTCTCCGTCACTTCTCCATGCCCTAACCAAAATATCAAATTAAAACATTACATCCTTTACCTTTTCCCAACCTCGCAGTTGTCACAGTTCAGCCGCACGCCCAAGTCCCGACTAACCGCTTCACTCTATCGGCCACCGGCGGTCTGTCGCCAAGAAAGGAAGCTACCGACGCCACAGCCATCTGTCACTTGGTCAGGATCCTACCGCTGGCGGCCACTCTGACCGTAATTTTTAGAAAATAAATTCTGGGCTGCTCTCTTGTTCTTGTGTAGTTGCTGCAACTTGTAGGTTGTTCTCGTACAGAAGCAATATTTCAGAAATTATTTGTTTTGTTGGTTTTTAGTATAGTAGAGTTTTCGTGTTCATGGAAAGGAGTTTTAAGCTGCATTTCTAGATCACATTTTGTAGCCTTTAACTATCGTTGGCCGAGCTTATTTTGGCCTTATATTATGCCTGGCTAATTGCGTTATGTATGTGAGTTCTGTGTAAGCTGATGACCTGTTTTGTACTATTCTCTTCACCCATTAAGAATAGAGTATTCTTATTCACATTTGTTTCTGACGTACTGGGATTAGATATGGCAGGTCCTAGACTCTTTGCCGTTTCATTAAGTTTGAAATTCTATTTGATTACCTTTTCATCATTTATTTATGGATTTCGTCTAAAGTATTAACCTGTCAACTCACCATTTTTGGGATAATCCTGATCACTGTCCGCTTGCTCCCTTGCAGCACATATGAGTATATCTAGACAGCGTACCCTTGGTGGCGGGGGTCATCATGTGTTGGATTACTTGAAGCGCATGCAGGCAGAAAATCCTTCTTTCTTTTATGCAGTCCAGGATGACAATGATCTCTCGTGTGGTAATATATTTTGGGCTGATGCAACATCTAGAACAAACTACTCTTATTTTGGAGATGCTGTTATATTTGACACGACCTACAAGACTAACCGATATAGGGTGCCATTTGCCTCTTTCACTGGGTTGAACCACCATGGACAACCTGTGTTATTTGGTTGTGCATTGATTCTCAATGAATCTGAGTTATCATTTATATGGCTATTCAGGACTTGGCTTCATGCCATGTCTGGCAGTCACCCTGTCTCCATTACAACAGATTTTGACCCTTCAATACATGTTTCTGTTGCCCAAGTTCTCCCTTCAACTCGCCACCGGTTTAGTAAATGGAGCATATTTAGAGAAACCCGAGGCAAACTGGCTCATTTATATCAATCACATCCTGCTTTTGAAACTGAATTCAAGAAATCCATTCACGAGAGTGAGACTACTGATGAGTTTGAATCTTATTGGCATTCACTCTTGGAAAGATTCTGTGTCATGGATAATGAATGGCTTCAGTCAATGTACAATGCACGACAACATTGGGTTCCTGTCTACTTGCGGGATAGTTTCTTTGGGGAGATATCTTCAAATGAGGGAAATGAATCTTTGAATTTTTTCTTTGATGGATATGTGAATTCCTCCACCACGCTACTGGGATTGGTTAGACAATACGAGAAAGCTGTATCAAATTGGCATGAAAGAGAATTAAAAGCAGATTATGAGACCACTAATAGTAGTCCAGTTTTAAAAACACCATCTCCTATGGAAAAACAAGCTGCGAGTCTTTACACGAGAAAGATATTCATGAAATTCCAGGAAGAGTTAGTAGAGACTCTTGCAAATCCTGCTACAAAAATTGATGATTCAGGAACCATCACTACATATAGAGTTGCCAAATTTGGGGAAAACCAAAAATCTCATGTTGTGACTTTTAATTCTCTCGAGACAAAAGCTAGTTGCAGTTGTCAGATGTTTGAATATTCAGGAATTATTTGTAGGCATATATTGACAGTCTTCAGAGCTAAAAATGTTCTCACTCTTCCATCACAGTATTTGTTGAAACGCTGGACAAGAAATGCTAAAACTGGTACATTGTTAGAAGAACATGCATCTGAATTGCCAAATAGTTCTCACGAGTCTATAACAGTTCGTTATAACAATTTGCGTCAAGAAGCAATTAAATATGTGGAAGAAGGGGCAAAATCAATCCAAATCTACCAGGTTTCCATGAGAGCTTTGCAAGAAGCAGCTAGTAAGGTTTGTACTGTAAAAAATCAGATTACTGGAACAGCAGAGGGAACTATAGTAACCAATGGAAGCAGTGGGGGTTTGCTTGCAGCAGATGAAGATGCTCCAACCTATCAGTCTATGGTTAGTTTCTTTGACCTTATGATTTTTTCCTCAGATCATAAACTCATTTGGTTCTCACTAGAACAATTATGTACACAAAATCTTTCCTGATGGCTCATGGTTAGGATAACTGTACATGTTTTTGTGTCAACAAAATAAAATGTATCGAATTAGGGGGTGGGAACATTTTTCCCCTTAAATTGTATTACCTCCAAGCTGGCTCTTGAAGATCATGCTTGGTGTTTTCTAGGTAATCCTTTTCAATCTAGTATGTAAATAACATTCATTTTGATCTTCTATAAAGTGCTACCACCAAATTTAACCCTGTCTCAATTAATCGTTAAACTTTATGTAATGTTCTTGCGAGGAATATTCGCAATGTTTTCTCAATACATTCTTAAATGTTCAAAAGATTTTCACAAATGAATTTGATTATATGTCACTTAGCTTTTCCCTTGTTGAGCTAAATGGTAGCTAAACAGAAGAATCTATTGTAATATTTTGGAGATTTAACAGTTTGGTACAAATTTAATGCTGGTGATGCCATTTTACGGAAGGATCAAAATTTATGAAGGCTGATTGCATTTCCCCCTTAAACATGCGTACAATTTATTTATACGATTTTAGGGGAATAATTTGAATTTTATGCGTTTCGGTTATAACATATTTGTTGGTGTAAGATGAAATTTTTTTATTTTTTATTTCTTTTAAGACTATGGTGATCTCTTTTCTCATCTCTTAATATTTTAAGAAGTTGAAATTACCTTTCCAGTCAGTTTAAATTGAACCTTCTGAAATTGAGGCTGTTGTCATGACTTGAGTCTGACATAGGGTAATAGGAACGGCACATGATCTTGATACCTCCTTGTTTTTGTGCTTATTCTACTAATGCTTTAGTTGAATAAAGGTTTTATGTGTATTTGCACAAGTGTATGCACCTTTAATACATGTTCTGTATTGTTGTTAATACACATGGCATAATAAAATTTTACCTTTGGATCCTCTGCAGTGTGCAGAGAAGCTAAAGAAAATCCAAGAGTTGACTGCTGAGTTAGAAGTTGCAAATCAACGATGCGAAGTGTATAGAGCAAACTTGCTAGCTGTGCTAAAGGATATGGAAGAACAAAAGTTAAAGCTATCAGTAAAGGTCCAAAATGCAAGGCTTAGTTTGAAAGAATGACTGCAGTGATTGGAAAGGCTTTAAGGTATATGCTTATGTAATGAGGATCTCATGAAGACATCTAGCATCATAGAATATTTGAAGAAGGAAGAACAAGAGAAGGAGACTACTCAAGAGAGAGAACAAGAGATGGAGCTAAAAATAAATTTATAAAATTTGGAATTATTTTTAGAAAATGTGATGAAAAATATTTTAATAGTTTCTAGAAGGTTGTAAGATATTCTAATGAAGAATGAAGTGAAAATATGCATGAAGCTGCGTAGTCATAGTCACTTCATTAATGAAGAAGTTGTGCAAGTTTATGAATTTAATTACTTCATTAGTGATGAGGTGGTAACTACCTCTGGACATCACCATCAAAGAATTTTGGCCTTGAAAGGATTTTCTCATATACTACACACTTAAAAGGAGAATTAGAGTTTTGTGAGAATTTAGTCGTTAGCTTTAGGTTATTATCTTGAAGAGTATATTTGTGGAGAATAATCTTTGTATTTATTCTTGCCTCAACCGAGGTGAAATGTTATAACATGATTCCTTTTCTTGTTCATTCTTTTTCAGTTTACATTTTGTACCTCAAAAAGGCTCCCAAGCAAGGATTGTTATATGAAGATAGAAGAACCATTCAGATCTTTGGGTACTATGATGCATATTGGGAATGTTTGCTTGTTGATAGACAATCTATTACTGTATATTGTGTTTTCTTGGGATGAAATATTATTTCATAGAAAAGTAAAAAATAAAATGTAATGAAAATATTGAAAATATAAAAATCATGATGGATTGTAATTATGTCCAAACACTAGTTGATTGATATAAAGTTAAAGATGGAAGGAAGTGATAAGATAATTGATGCACCTTGTATAAATAGATTGTGGGTTCATTACGATTTTTGCCAAGTAAAAGACTTAACGTAGGTTACAGAGTGAGATTGATTACTAGATATATGGTTGATTCAAATATCTATCATTTGCTTGTATCTTAGAGAATATTGAGGTATGTTAAGAAAACTTTAGGATGTGAGTTATTGTTTTCAAAACATGGTAGAAAAATTTATGATAAAATAAGAATAGTATAAGGTATATGTTTATGATGTGTGGAGCACCTATTTCATATTATTATAATAAGAAGTTGGTGACATTGACTTCATGTAAGACTTATACGTTGCAACCTTAATGAGATATTGTCAAGGCATGTAATATATTGCATAAAATTTACCATCCATTCACTCAAGTAAAGCTAAACCTTTTTGCTCACACAAAGATCTATGAAGTCCATTTATACACACAAAGACTTCTAAAGTCCATAGGATACCATTGTCCACTACACAAGACAATTGTATATGTTTATGATGTGTGGAACACCTATTTCATATTGTTCTAACAAGTTAGTGTGGTGACATTGACTTCACGTAAGACTTATACATTACAACCATAATGAGATCTTGTCAAGACATGTAAAATATCACATAAAGTTTACCGACCATTCACTCAAGCAAAGCTAAACCCTTTTGCTCACACAGAGATCTATAAAGTCCATTTATACACATAAAAGACTTCCCCATAAGATACCATTGTCCACCACACAGGACAATGGTATATGTTTATGATGTGTGGAACACCTATTTCATATTGTTCTAATAAGTCAGTGTGGTGGCATTGACTTCATGTAAGACTTATACATTGCAACCTTAATGAGATCTTGTCAAGACATGTAATATATCGCATAAAATTTACCGGCCATTCACTCAAGCAAAGCTAAACCCTTTTGCTTACACAAAGATCTATGACGTCCATTTATACACACAAAGACTTCTAAAGTTCATAGGATACCATTCTCCACTACACAAGACAATGATATATGTTTATGATGTATGGAACAACTATTTCATATTATTTTAATAAATTAGTGAGGTGACATTGACTTCATGTAAGACTTATACATTACAACCTTAATGAGATCTTGTCATGTAAAATATCGCGTGAAGTTTACCGACCATTCACTCAAGCAAAGCTAAACCATTTTGCTCACACAAAGATCTATAAAGTCCATTTATACACACAGTCCATTCATACACATACAGAGACTTCCAGAGTCCATAAGATACCATTGTGCACCACACACGACTACTCACATAAAGCCCATCATTTGCAAAGACACAACACATCATTCAGAATCACTCAAAATATTAGCAACATACCAATTTATACAAACTTTATCACTATACTCTAATATTACACGACCACCTTAGGAAACAAGTTTCAAAAGATACATATAGCAAAAAGTCAGTTATTTCCCTTTATTCAATGTTTCAAAACAACTTTACATATATTTCTTCAAAATCCTCGGTCCTTGTTTCCCTTCGAATTGAATTACCCTTTTACATTTTTCAAACTTGATTACAACCAAAAATTCTATCACTTTGGAAAAGAATAATTAGAATCCTTGTAAAATCATTTTGAAATTCCTAAAAAAGAATGAGATCACAAGATGGATGTTATGAAACAGTTTGAATTTGAAAAGTTGTCTTCCCATAAAATTTATATTCTTTTCAAAATGGTGAAACTAGAATGTCCCATTTGATCGTTTTGAAATTAATCTAAAATCCTCAGGAAAGCTAAACACAATCTCCTTAATTTGGTGTGTGCAAATTGAAGGTTCAACAGGACTATATATTTTTGCATTTCAACTGAGTTTCTTAAAATTGAACACAATTGTGCTGCTGCTAAGAATCATACTTTCGATGTGTTAGGATTGTATTTACCATATGGTTGAAAAAAGGGAATATTATTTTATTACATAAGGAAAACTAGTAGTTTTGGATGAACCTTCTAATATGAAGATATTAAGTGTCGAGTGTAACATCCATATTTTCAATAAACTGTATTATTTATTTTAAATAAAACACTTAGAAAATATTCTATTTTTATTAACGTTTTGTAATTTATTATTATGTAGTTTAAACATTAAAAATATATTTTATCATGTTTTTACTTATTAAGAATAACAATAAGAAGAAAACAAAACTAATAAAATATGTATATATATATACATATATATATATATATACACATATATATATATATATACACATATATATATATATACACACATATATATATATATATATATATATATATATATATAAAAAAAATATTATATAAAAAAATATTTTAATTAAATAGGTGTGTGTAAAAAAAATATATATGAAGAATTTTCTAAAAGAGATAAAAAAAATATAGAAAAGAAAAAGAAAAAAAAAAGAGATAAGAAGATAGGAAGAAAAGATAAGAAGATAGGAAGAAAAGATAAGAAGAAAAAAAAAAGATAAGATGAAGAGATAAGGATTATCTCTTCATTAATATAGGTAATGATGACTTTGAAAGAAAAATCAAAATAGCACATGGCTTATGGCTTGCTTTTATATATATATATATGAAATGAAGTTACCTCAAAGTGAAAGTGAGAAAGAAAGAAAGGAGAGAGAGAAAGAGAAAGAGAAAAATAGGGAACAAAAGTTTAGAGCAAAGATTAAAGAGATATTAGTCCTCTTCAAATATTATTATTGTGCCCTTCAATCAATAAGGCAAGGGGAAGTGAGGTTAAGCTCTTATATATTAATCTTGATAAGCTCATGGATTTTATATTAATCTTTTATTTATTTTGACTCATATATTATTCTATTTACTTTCATTTAACTTATTTTCATTTATTATCCTCTTATATTTATTTTATTTAATCTCCAATTATACACTGATCCTGTTTATTTATTTATTTTATTTACCTCCAGTTACGCACTGGTCCTATTTATTTATTTTATTTTATTTACCTCCAGTTACGCACTGGTCCTATTTATTTATTTTATTTATCTCCAATTACGCACTGGTCATATTTATTTATTTTATTTACCTTCAGTTATGCACTGGTCATATTTATTTATTTTATTTTATTTACCTCCAGTTACGCACTGGTCCTATTTATTTATTTTATTTTATTTATCTCCAGTTATGCACTGGTCCTATTTATTTATTTCAATTAATATATCTCTAGTTACGCACTGGTCTCGTTTAATTTATATTTTTGTTATTTTATTTATTTATAATGTTATAATCCTTATCTAATTATTTATTTAAGGTTCTTGCTTTGATTCTTATTTTATCATTATTTTATAATTAAAAAATGTGAAGTGAAAGTAAATATTATTTTATTCAGTGAGCTTGAATATAAGAAAATTACATGTACATTTTATTTTATTTTATGTTCTTTGTGTATAGTTTATACAATGACATGATTTGATAGTCATCACATTTTATGACCTTTGAAAATATCCAAGAGTATGTCAGTTAAGTAAGAGTTAAGCCTGGTTTGAATAAGTTGAGATTAAACCAGTGTCAGAGTGTTTGTACTTGGGAAGTTACAATTTGGTACACTGCGGGATGAAAGGCAGGGACCATGGTGGGGTCTAAGGAAGTTTTACCAAGTAGGTGAATATCTGGATAGTTCAGAATAACGCATTGGACTAGGATATTCACAGGCCAAACTTGGGACTATCCGATACCTGCTCGGCATCGCCAAGGTTAGATAGTGAGTATATATCTCTTTTGTGAGCCGATGAATGGCTAATATTATCGAGAAAGAAATAATTATGATTGTACCAATATTTTATGAGAAATACTCAACTACCTAATCACTTCCCAAAGTAACTTTTGATGTTCAGATTGAATCATCAGAAGTGGAATATGGATCCATATGTCTGGTAAAACAATATCAAGTTTTGTGGTTGTAGGTCCTTATCTAGGCCCCCGGTGTCTGTATTGTTTGTTGAATTTATTAAGATTGATATTTAAGGCTTATAAAGACCTCACTCCTTTCATATTTTTCTTTCATATGTATCTGTTGCATGAGCAGAAGAGGAACCTGCTCAGTGAGAGTTGTTCGGAATATTATTGGTGGATCTTCTGAAGATTGATTCATGGATAATTTCTATTAATATGTTTAGGAAATATTAAAAATATGGATAATCTTCTATTTTGACGTAGAACTCTTAATACTTTACAAATATATATTTTTGTAATATTTCATGAACCATTATAGAGATGTAAACTATATATATGAATATGAAGTTATGTTATTATTAATGTTCTCTCAATGATAATCTTATGAAAAAAAAATTAATTCCATATTTTTTTAGCAAATAATAATTATTTTAGTATAGTAGTCGGGATGTCACACCGAGAAAAAATCCAATTATTAAATGAGTAAAGACGACCTTTTTAGACACATCAAAAGTCATAAAATTGATGTGTTGATGGTATAGCGAAAAGAGTTCACAAATATAATGGTACAATATAACATTAAAAAAACTTCAACTTGACATTATTAGTCATCACCCTTTGATATAAATTCTTTGGATGTTGGTCGGAGTAAGATTGTATGTTCGAATTGTGATACATAACTTCCTTTCACATCACTTAGAGAGGATATGACTGCATAAAAAAAATAAAAAAATCACTACTTCACGAGAATAATTTCAAAGTTAGAACTAGTAAAACAACGATATACAAAATAAAAAGACGTGCTGCACTATCAAACATGTCGAACAAGAACAATTGCAATTGAAAAAACTTTTGTTAGACACAAGTCAATCTGGGTGCCATTTAAAAATTCAGCATGTAACTCAGATCCAGCAATTTAAAATCCAACTAGCTTTCGGCTGTACTTATACATGACTATTATATGCATGTTTAAGATTTTTTTTTAAAAAATGTGAATATAAATAATGCACATACGGTAAGATTCGTGAAATTTAAATAAGTAAATAAATAATTATTTACTAAATACGGGTAATGGAACTTTTATGACATTTAATGTTAAGGTTTATGACGTGGAAAAGTACTAGGTCTAGGTCAAGTAGTTGAGGGTACTTGATTGTGTGAGAGGATATCAAGGCCTTCAAATGCTTTATTCAATCGGCTAAAGAGGATATTAAAGTATGATGGGTTTTATGTAAAAGCATTAGTATAGTCTTTAATTTTTGCCATATGTTAGGTCATGTGTAACATCCCGATCGGATATTACTAATTTAAATAAAATAAAATGATGTTGAAATAAAACGCGTTTAATAACAAAAGTTTTTTCCCAAAACTCGGGAGAATTTCAAATTTTATTAAAAGCGCTAAAATCTAAAATCCATAAATTAACTCAATGTTTACAAAATCCAACATCGGTTTATAAACAACAGTTTACAAAATAGTGAAATACATAAAGAGTCCCCATGCTCGTCGCCCCTTTTCAACCCTAAGAGTCACCAGCTCCACTTGAAACATCATCTGTTTCCATGTAATGAATTACACGATCATCGTCAAACACAAACAGATAAGGTGAGCTAACAATATAAATAACTCATACACACACACACACACTCGACAGAGAACCCCTATCCTCTGTGTGCAGACAACATGACCGCCATCATGTAATCCACGTTCTACATCTTCAGATGATGACCTTAAGATATACTTTGCCGCCATAAGGCACAATTTGTGATTCCATCATCTACAACCCACAACTTGTAGAAACATGTGCGAGACTATCTTGTTATGGACTACACTCCGTAACGCCAGGTGGAGTTCCCAATACGAGCCACAATTCGTACTCTCAACACAAGATTAGCAACATCACTGGCCACAACCTGTGGCTGCCCAATCAAGTGGAGACCATCCGTACGAGCCACGACTCGCACACTCACACCAGTTACTAATAGGGATGTCAAAAAAATTCATACCCGCGGATATACGCGGATAAAACCCGCAACGGGTAGGAAACATATATTAAAAATGGATACCCGCTACCTGCGGGTACGGGTTTTGATACCCGCATGTTAACGAGGCGAGTACGGGTATCATAGTATCCGTACCTGTGGATACCCGTACCCGTTAAACTTTAATTCAGAAAAATACTCTCATATATATATATATATATATATATATATATATATATTAGTAAAAAACATTCTGAGTCTTCATTCAATAATGGTGGTCGGATTCTTACCCCACATCGGAGTATATTACTTCCAAACACTATGGAGACATTTATGTGTCTCCAAAACTGGTTATGGACTAATATGGAAAGTAATGAAATTAACACTTTACTTATATATTTTAATTAAGTGATTGTTAGAAATTTTAATGAAGTTCTTATGTTTTGAGGCTCTTCTAAATTAAAATTGGACAATATGAAACTTTATACAATGTTGCAAGATGTGGACATTGATGAAGTTAGTAATTTCTTTAATATTTCATTCAAAAATAAACTACAATATAAATTGTTAGTGATTTTTTATTTG
>Ga0214545_1000550_pt1 | contig 60884 bp, 37 predicted proteins | sample CNSS4metaG_FD_160064 | JGI IMG/M metagenome (GOLD analysis project Ga0214545, IMG submission 160064) | Root nodule microbial communities from cowpea collected in UCLA plant growth center, Los Angeles, California, USA - CNSS4 | ecosystem: Host-associated > Plants > Roots > Nodule | place: USA... | reverse complement strand
TTATAAAAATTAATATTGAAGTAGTTAGAACATGGGTACGGGTATGGGTACGAGATTATACCCGTTACCCGGTGGGGATGGGGATGGGAAAAAAGTTTGATACCCGTTGGGTTTGGGTATGGGGATGAATTTTTTATGCGGGGATGGGTATGGGATAGTGAAACCCGTCCCCGCCCCGCCCCGCCCCGTTGCCATCCCTACCAAGCAGTAAATTATAACTATTTTGGTCCACGATTACAAGAAAAGAAAGCCTTAAACAACAGCAAAGACGTACGCATTTATATTGGGCTGGATCCACTAAGGGCCCAGTTTCTCCATAGAATTAAGAATTGAATTACCGAAAAACATATTGTTTATACTTCTGTGTTATTTTTGTGTACAGTACCAACATAAGCATAAAAGAGAAATTGATGGTTAAAAGTTCCCGCCAGGCATGATTTGAAACTGGGAAGCATCGTGGGATGGGAGTTCAATAAAATTGATGAGTGAAGGGATGAAGTGAAGCAAAAGTAGAAGCAGAGCAGAAACAGAACAGAAGCATGAGCACCAATTCCAAAGCAGTTAAGGGCACGGGTTTTCCTCTTCCTCGCTGCCCCTCCTCAAATTCAAATGCATCATCTTCTTCACTTGATCTCTGGTCACAAATCATCGCCGCTGAACCCCCCCAACCCCAACGAATCGACGTCGTTTACCGGAGAAGACACCCTCGCAACCCCCACAACCAAACCAACTCGTACCTCTCCCTCTTCTTCACTCCTTCAGTATGCTCTTTTTTCATTTTCATTTTAAAAATTTTTCCCCTTTTCGGTTCATTTTTTCAGAAACCCTTCCGATCCTCCCCTGCCGCGTCCTACTCGGCCGAGTTTGGATCCTAACAAGCGAGTCAGTTGGAATCGTTCGCTTTCCACCAGGTCTGTGTTCTCTTCGATTAGTTGCTCTCCAATCATCGATCGCTGTTTCGTCTGATTTTCTACTAATCGTTTTTGACAGAGGGAGGACTAGTATTGCTGTTGGTGCTTGTATGGTTTACCAGCCTCAGTTGAAGAAGGACAAAAGGAAAGGAAAGCCTGCACTTCCCAAAGTATGTCTTTGTCATCACACTATGTTACTCCGTGTCTTGTGTTCTGCACATTCGGGAAATGCAAAATTGTTGTAATGTTTAACTGTGGCAATATAAGATATCAAAATCAATAGCTGGGAGTTGGGTTTGAATTTCTATTGGGAGAGTTGTCCACGTTTAATGTAATGGAATACCTAGAACATGATTACCTTTGAAGGAGAATAATATCTGTGAGGTTTTAGGATATTTTAATTGTTTGTTTGTAATCTGTGTGTTTGGTGTGTATAGGGGAAGCTTGTGCAACCTCCGAACGTTGAGAAGGAGAAGTTATACTTTGAAGAGGTTGATGCTTTTGAGTTGTTGGAGGAAAGCCCCTCACCCAAGAAAAGCACATGGATCACTGGTGATATAACACAAGAGGGACCATTGCCAACTATATGCTCCAGATTAGAAAAATGGTTACACTCCAGAAGGTTGAACTCCTCCTACGGTCCCTCGACCACACTGTCCAAAATACTAGATGCTTCATCCACGCGTTTGGAAGGTATTCAAGATATTGATTTTAGCACTCCTGAATTGAGAATACTGGAAACAAATGAGAAAAACAGATCACTACTGCAAACCATTAAAACTGGAGATAGCATTAAAACTGGAGATAGGAAAACTTCTGTTGGAAATGACATTCATCAGCAACAAACAAATGAAAAGATGCTGTTTGCTCATAGTGGTGAAGGATGTGAAGATATTAATGCTGCCGTTACGAAACTTTCTCTGGCATCAACGTCATCTTCGATTGACAATGACCACATTAGTCCATTTTCCGCTTTATTAGCAACCTGTGGACAGTCTGCGCCTTCACTGTTACAAGATATCTTTTCTAGGTATTTGATTGTTTCTTATTTTCTTGTGACATGCTATTTTTGTTTATGTTTGATTGACAAAGGTCGGGATAAGTGTGTGCTCTTGAATTTTCAAAGCAACTTAATTTCTACTTGCATCCAAATATCAATTTGTTGTTTGTAGCGCACTGTTTCTGCTTCTCATGCCACCTACTTATTTGATTACTTTTTTGTAAAGCCTTTGTTTTTGGCTTTTGGTATTGGTATTGTTATTTTTAGCTGCGTGCCAATTTTGTCTGCACTTAGTATTGGATTGTGATGTTAAGACGTTAATCTGATGTTAACTGGTTAGCTGTTAAACCGGAAATAGATGACGTTTTTTTCTTCAAGATCACAGGGAACTTGCGTTATAAATCTGAATTTGTATATTTTCTCCTGATAGTAAATTGCTTGGGCTGGGGATGATCTAAGGTTCATGGTGCGAGGTCGAAAACTAAGGGGGCATTTATCTGCGCTTTTATTTTTATATTCTGTTTTCACTTTATAATTACAAGAATGTCTCATTGTTTTCGATTTTGTTTCCTATTTTTAAAGATTGTTTATAGGAAATAGATAAAACAAATAAGTTGTTACAGTTATTTAAGAACAATGTGATATTTTTATAACAAAAAAATGAATTAGGATTTAGGGTTTAGGAGATCAAAATGCAAGAAAATGCATTTTAATATTTTTGGGGCATATTGGCCCTCTGCATACAAACCCATGAAAGTCAAGTAAGCTTGCATCGAGTCTATACAAGACTACTTCTGTAGTTTTAATTAAACAATGCCTTTGCTATAGTACAGCCATGACCTTTTGACCAGCATTCGAAGGGGTTTTTGAATTATGGTTCAGTGTCCTCATGTCATGTTCACAGAAATGTATTTTTCTTTTTTCCAGTGTCTCAAAAACTATTGTGAAAGTTGGTGAAGGAACGTTTGGAGAAGCCTTCAAGGTTAATAACTATGTCTGTAAAATTGTTCCATTTGACGGGGACTTCAGAGTGAATGGGGAAATACAAAAGGTAACAGTCGCTTATAATTGTATGATATATATTTAGATACTATTATTTTTGTTCCAAATAGTTATTTTTCAAATGTAAGTGTAACTAAGTTTTCCCTGCTACGATCTGAATATTTGATGAACATGTTGATAATTACCTCCTTAAATTTGTTGGCTCTATGTACTACACAGAGATCTGAAGAATTACTAGAGGAGGTGCTTCTCTGCAAAACTCTCAATTTATTGAGAGGAAAAGAAGGAGCTTCTGATAATTTATGCAGCGCATTTATCGATTGCATAGAGTAAGTATATGACTCATAGTTTTAAGGTGCTGGCAAAAAACTTTTGCCCAGAGAAGAAAATCTTTATTGCCTATTCTTCCACCAGGTTTAAGGTTTTAAGTTGCGGTTGAGGTTTCTTTTCGTAAGTTGATATTGTGGGAAATTACATACATATAGTGGTGGATAGCCTAAAAGTCTTGACATGCAGCTTAAATTGTGGTTGCATAATCTTTTCAAAACCTCAGTTCTTGCAATATTTTGAGTTTACCTCAGGTTTTGTACTTCTTACCATTCTGGCATGGTAGAAAGTAGAAAGACTAATTATTAGTAGGGTCATTGCCATCAACACTAGATTGAAATGGCTCTTTTCGAATTCAAATTTGTACACATTTTGCAGCTAAGTACTAGAATCTCATCTATGTATGGCCCTATCTTCTGTGATAGATTTAGAGTATGTCAGGGACCTTATGACGAGGAACTAATTCGAGCATGGGAAGATTGGGATCTAAAGCATGGTTCAGAGAATGATCATCCAAAAGAGTTCCCAGATAAACAGGTCTCCTCTTTAACTTTATCAGTGATCATTGATGAACGTACGTGTATTTCTTATTTCTAATTTGAGTAAAATATCACAACCATACTTCCAATGATATATTACTGAGGACATAAAATGGTGATGAACTTATGAAGCGACTATCATCTTTCGTGAATCAAACCCTGCTAATTTTGTTATACACTAATAAATTTTTTTAGTAAAAGCTCATATTGGCGAGAACATACAAGTGATGAACGAAGACACATTCTTTGGTTACTACTTAATACACTATATTTACTCATCAAATGAGCAATTCATACATCCACAAAATCAATCATGGCTATTTCTCCCCAACAAGTATTAGATACTAACATATAACTACATTTAGTGTTACGTGGTGTTTGTACAAGAACATGGTGGCAAGGATCTTGAAGGTTTTGCCCTCCTGAATTTTGACGAGGCAAGGGCATTACTGGCTCAGGTATGTTATACGTGTTATGATTTTACCCTCTGCGTGCTTGAAGCTTGAGGAAGTATTAATTTTTAGGTTAATTTCTGTCATAAAATGCAGGTTACGGCTGGTCTTGCTGTGGCTGAGTCTGCGTTTGAATTTGAACACAGAGATCTTCACTGGTGGGTCATCATGCAGTGGCATAAACTATGCAGTCATAATATTTTCACGATTTCTAATTTATGAATATTCAATTGCTCAGGGGAAATATACTTGTGGGCCGAAGTGATTCTGAAGCGTTGCAGTTCACTCTCGATGGCAGGAAGATGTTAGTCAAAACGTATGGTTTAATGATATCTATTATTGACTTCACTCTATCAAGAATAAACACAGGTGAGCACTTGAATCGTTGGTTTATTATAGATATCGGGTTTTACATTTGTCATTAGTTATAATTAGATGTCTTGTTCGCACAGGTGATAGAATACTGTATTTAGATCTTTCCTCTGATCCTGACCTATTTAAAGGACCGAAAGGGGATAAACAGGTAAGGACTGCTTATTTAGAGTGGTAAGTTCTGTTTGTTCCATCTGATTAAACTAATGATTTTAATTTAAATATCATACACAGTCAGAAACATATAGGAGGATGAAGGAGGTCACTGAAGATTGGTGGGAAGGAAGGTACGATTCTCATAACTTTTTTGATCTCCTGTGACAACTCTTTTTTGAAAATAGTTCAGACATGATTAATTATTAAATGAGTGTATCTTCTAACACGGATTCAAATTTTTCCGATCGTTAGATTATGGAAAATCCAGCCTCTAGTTTTAGACACAATTCTCTCGTTTGTCCCTTTTTATTGATTTATTAAAGGCCAATTTTCACCAAACTTGGATAATGAACAATGAGAACTTGAATACTTGATTACGAGTGTCATATGGTGTTCAATATTAGTTATAGTGACGTATGTGACCAGCCGAAGGGATTCAGATCCCTTGTTCCGCCACTCCCTTGTCTCTCTATTTAAGAAGCGATACGTCAAATTCTTATAAAAATAGCAATATTTTAGGGTACTCATTTTTGGAATGTCGTGTTTTTTCCGAGAGAAACAGGAAAAAGGATAGGCAAGGTGACAGATGATTTGATTCCTTGGTCAACTAGGCCCATACTAAATCAAAGGAGAAAGGAGAGCGAGTACATACTTCCCATATAGCAATCCCTGAGGGATGAGCTAAAACTGATCTAGTGGGTCCTTGCTTACATGAAACAAGGGTCTTAAAAAGAGTGATTATGTGTAAAATATCTCTTTCTTGTACTCAGGAAAAAGTTATTCAAAATTTCAAACGCGATTCATATCCCTCTTATGTCTTTCTTTTAGCCCGTAAATCCGCTCCTTTGACATTTAGGGTATACAAAACCAATAAAAATACTTATTCTATTGAGATTGACCATGCCAATCATAGAATTTTCATTCCAATTGTTTAAAGACTACAGCTTTAGAGATATTACTTTGATAATGTACGCTTTAAACCTCAATTTTCTTCTCCTAATTTCTACCATTTGAAGTTCAAAAATTAAAGAAAAGGTTTATATGCTGTCCTTGTTTTTCTTTTTTATTGGAATGAACAAATTCTGAAACTGAAATAATTCACTCAGAACTCCCTTTAAATGATCTTGCAGTATTTATTTCAAGAATCTTCTTAATAACTTCTCCCAGTGTTGTTACTGATCTTCTTGTAGCCCGTAAATCCCCTCCCTGTGGCATTGTTCGTGCAAGGAAAATTTGATTTGATTGATTTTAAGTATGATTCCACATATCCACGCCAAATAGGATAATTTGATTTGTTGTAAGATTTGTCTGTGGGTACACACTTGACAATAGTCCTGGTATAGTGGTTCCAATATTCTGTTATTTTGTTTTCTCGACACTGAATTCTTGTTGCCTTTTCAAATTTACAGTTGTCCTAAAACAAACGTTTTATGGTTGATCTACTTGGTAGACATACTCCTCATGAAGAAATCATTTGTAAGTTTACTCTCTAGTTTTAGCAACCATGTAGCAATTTTGAATATTTATTGTATAAATGAATTCTTGTAGATTTTAAACTTTTAGTTTCGGATTCACTTTACAAATTGTGCTATGTATACTCTACTTTCATATCACTGCATTACTCGATTTCAGGATAGTTTCTGTTATAATTGTTAAGAAAGTCAATCTTTTTCTTCTCCCGATCTGAATGTGCTATTCGCACTTGGGTGTGCTACTTTGGTTACTCGGAGTTTGGCGGCACTTATTAAGTAGTCAAAAACTCTGGTCTTAAATGAATTGATCATTGTTGACTCTAAGTATAATGAACTACTATTATTGCAGGAACGTACCTCAAAGCACGAGAGAGATCTACGCTCCTTTAAGAAACGTCTTGACAAGTATGATTCGTCAAAGGAAGCAATTAGTGATCCCTTCTTCACTGATTTGTTCATTGAGTCTGACGCAATGGTTTAACAATCTATAGCTCCTTTTCCCTATCTAACATGTCATTTTGCAAAACTTTATCCACCTTTTTTGCATCATCGGAAGCAACTCACTCCATTGTTCAAAGTGATCCGTACAAGGTGAATTATGGTTTGCTAAGTTAACTGAGAATTTTCTTCTGTAAATATTTGGGAATGATACTTGTACTCTGGTATATAATTCTGAGTTAATTCACATTTTAAGTTTAATGTTTAGAATTGACAATATTTTTTGTCCCCAAAAATGTGTACAGTTTTCCCCAAGGGAGAGGATTTACCAAGCAAATGTTAGGATTACAAGATACAGACAGCAAAATTTAGACGACTGTAAACATGTCAGCAAATTTTAGGTTAATTAAGAAAAAAGAAAAAAAAATTCACAGCGTTACAAGGAATATAAATAAGTCTTCAGGTCAAATCATAACGAAAGTTAAGGACTCAATCTATCATATATATACCCAAAAAAAAAAAAGATAACATCACCATTTTTAAAGTGTGAAGGCTAAAATTAATATTGTCTAAATCATTTGGAGAATCTAAAACACATTTTTTATAGGTCCACTATGCGTAATTGCAGTTTCAATCCTAATTAGGTACGATGCATACTAATATAGCAATCCTTCAAATTAAGTTTTATGAAGCTCTCATCAAATGTTCATCTTCTTTGTTCACGCTTTTGACTCTTTAGTCATTCTGCGGTGAAGTTTTTTCTAAGGTTTTGTTGAGCAGTAAAGATTAATAACAGGGTTACTACATGCAATAAAAACATTCAATACGTTTTCGTTTAAAACTAAAGAAGTTGTTTAGGAAGATTCTGAATTACTCAAACTGTAGACGATCTTAGACTCATGAGCCTAATAAGAATTCATATGATCAGAGAACTGAAACAAACCCTTTGTGTCCAAACTCGTATAAGACATGTTCGGACTCACATCATGGTTGATATCCCGTAAAATCCGCAATTTCTGAATAGCGTACAAATTCAACAATACTTTTTGAATTGCATTAACCCCCGAATCTTTGCTCTTTGTTTCATGACTGGGGGATGGAGCTACTATCTATCAGAGTGAAAAAACAAAACCTACACCTCTGTTTATGAAACTAAATTTTTTCCCTGTTTTTTAAGGAAGACACAACAAACAACTTTATAAGCCCATAATCCTTGTAGACTGTTTGTCTTCTTGCCCCTCTTCTTCCTACTTTGTGGTTTTGAGGTTCAGAATGGAGCTTTTTGACACATTCTGTGCATCACCCCTAACACTCTTTCTAAGCTTTCGGCCAGAAACCTAGTCAGACACTTGCCTTGTTAAGTGATAGCAGGCAAAATAGATTATTCCACATGGCTTGTCCCCACTCATTTTACTTGCCAGAGATTGTATCTTAAGGCATTGCCTTTCTTAATACTCTGCCCAAACTACATACGGCTAACACACAACCAATAATCGAAGTTCAACCTTTCGGTCTTTTTTTGTTACAACTTTTTAGTCTACTCTGCCTTATTAGATTATTTTCATTTTCAACCATGGCTTTTGCTCCCAACAAAAAAATATCCATCACTTTTTTATGCCTTTATTAAGTGTGAATTTATTACTATTGGTAGTGGTTTTTGCTGAGATAGTATGGCTTGTCTTGTATAAATCTTTACCACCATCCACTCACCTTTATAGATCCTTAGTAGATACTCCAAACCAACGTCGTCACTGCACATGTTTTGATCCCCTATCACGGAGCAAATTTTCGGAAGTCGTAATATTTCTTATTTCATTTTTTCATCTTATTTTAAATAAATCAGAACCAGAAAATTATACCTTTTTATAAACTGATGTAATTAATTTTTAAAATTATACCTCTTATCTAAAATGACAGAATACTGAATAACCTTTTTAAAATAAGATAATTTATTTATTAATATTTGGCTTAATATTAAAGAGTAGAATATCAGCTACTTTATTCAACAACTACCGCTATGAACTTGCGCCAATCATCAACCACTAATTCATGACCCTCTCAACAATCCAGCGGCTCACCGTCGTTATTCACACATTAAATAAATAAAATAAAATTTTCTTAACTTTAAGCTAGGTGATGCCTGTGCATGACATAGAAACAGAACACGTGTCTCATTCCAAGTATTTGTGCCAGCATTTTTCACTTTACGTCGATCTAATAAACATCATTAATCATTAATTATATACAAACAACATTTACCTTATTTTATAAGTAATTAAAAATAGATGAAAGATTTTTCTACATTTATTAATATTTAACTAACCATTTCATCAGATTATTAAAAATATGTAATAAGAATATAAAAATATTATCAATAAGCGATTAACAATATCCAAGGATAATTAATATTGCTCTATAAATTTAAAATCGTGCTTAATTTGGTGGAATACTAATTATTTTAATTTACAACAACTCACACGATATCCAATCAAACAAAATACTTTCCTTGACTTTTAACTATCACCGAAACAAAAATAGAGACTATATTTAAAGAATTATCAGATTTTGAAGTAGACACTGTATAGAAGATTCTGATGCAAAATGCTCGATATTTATAAATCTTCATCAATAGAGTAGAGACAGTTTATAAACATAAAAAATCCATCGATTCTAACATAATAATCTATAAAAACATTTAATTTTGTTAAATTAAAAAGAGCGTGTGGTTGCACTGTGAGAAGATCCAGAAGTGGAAGAAGCTGTTGCTGATATTGCTTGCACACAGAAAAGGCTTTGGCAAAGAAAAAGAAGCAGCAACTTATGAAAAAGCATGTTTCTGGTCAGACCCAAACACTTCCCAACCCATCCTTAGTGACAAAGTAACATATTTTCATTATTTTTCTAAATCATTATTAGAACTTGGTCGTTTTCTTTTGTTCCAACTTTTCCCCAACCTTTTTGGTTTGGTTTTTGTATCTTCAACACCTTTCCCGGTCTCATCTCTGGTTCTTTCCCATGTCTTTTTGTTTTTAAAAGCAATCACTCCTTCCAATATTCCAACACACGCTCATTCTACATTGCTTCACCACTCTCTCTTTCACCATGGCCAAGGAATCCTCTCTATGCCTCTTCTTCCTCTCTTTTCTCATTCTCCTTTCTTCCGGTGAGTAACCCTTCTGTTCTTCTTCTCAATAGATAACACTTTCTTTGCTCTTTGTTTCCGAATCTGAATCACTAACTGGGCTCCATCATTTCTCCTTTGCAGGGACTGCATCTTCACCCTCTCTTGGTACCTCATTCCTCCCCGAAAGCAAGATCTTCAAATCTGAGATTCGGTTTTCTGTTACTAAAATGATTGCTGCGTTGTATGCAGAAGTACAGAATACCAAAGGTTTAGGTTTTGTACTGGAAGATCTCAAAAGAGAAGAGGGAGAAGGGATAATCCCTTTGATCCTAAGAGAAAAGCCAAGCAAAGTCCACATCAGAAGAATTCTTCAAGTCACAAACAACTCACCTACCACAGTTTCCCCCACAAATCCAACCCCACCTGCACCAGTAATCTCACCTCCAGATACACCAACCATCATCACAGTTCCTTCCACCAATCCTGTGACAGTTTCCCCCACTAATCCAGGGGCAACACCTGTGACAGTTCCTTCTACCACACCAGCTACTCCCTCAGCACCCACAAACCCAGCCAATCCAGGGGCTCAATCAGTCACCAACCCTGCGACCTCATATCCACCACCATCAGGAAATGGTCCTGTCACAAATGCCCTTCCTCCTCCTCCAAACACAAACGCTCAAGCCACGCCTGGGGGGCAGAGTTGGTGTGTGGCAAAGACTGGAGTTTCAGAAGCTACTCTTCAATCAGCATTGGACTATGCTTGTGGAATGCAAAGTGTAGATTGTTCTCAGATACAGCAAGGTGGGAGTTGTTACAATCCAAATTCATTGCAAAACCATGCTTCTTTTGCCTTCAACAGCTACTACCAGAAGAATCCTGCGTCAACAAGCTGTGATTTTGGAGGCACTGCAACCATAGTTAGCACCAATCCAAGTAAGATCTTAGTAGTTTAACATCCTTTTCTTTCAGAGTTTGACTTATATACTGTTACTCTAAAGATTAAATGGATAATTTATCCCTTACTGTTGTTCTCATTTTAAGATGTTAATAAGTTTTAGTCTCCTCACATGCATAAAAGGTTATTTCGTCTTATATTTGTATAAAAGCGAAGTTTTGGTTAATGAGAAAACAGTTTTTACTGTGTAAATACACGCCAAGAAAAACCACTACAAAACAAACTGTTCAAGGACTAAAACTCACAGTTTTCTGAGTTAAGTTCTAAATCTTAAAATGGAAACAACTTTAAGAAAGAAACGAATAATTTAACCCTGGCTAAAACATCAGTTGACAGATATTCAGAGAATTTACTTTATTATGGTCAAATCTTATCGGATGTTTGTGTAAAGATGTTATATACTAAAATTATCATTCTGTGTGTCTGTAAGAGTATTTATGGGAAGAAGTTATTCCTATAAATGAATTTCAGTAGTTTTTTTTTTGTTAGGATATATATCCCAGGTTAAAAGAAATGTATGTAAATTAAACTCTTTCATAGTTTGTAATTCACATAATTGAAGATAATTTCTGAAGGACTCTGTTAAATTGTGACCAGGTTCGGGTTCTTGCATTTACCCATCTTCTTCAGGGGCAGGCACATCCGGGTAAGTAAAATTTAATGGATTCCTTAGCTACAGCAATTTTTTTTTTTACCACTAAGCCTACAAGATACTAATCATGGTCCTGTATAATGCCATCTTTTGCAGCTCTAATGGCTCACCTTCAGTTTTAGGATCCCAAAGCCCTCCTGATTTAAGTACCTCAAATTCAGCTGGTCTGAGGCCTTCTCTTAACTTTATGGTTCTGATCGTATTATCCTTAGTCGGCATAAGACTCACTATATGAGTTTTCCTCAATACACATAGTGTTGAAGTTAGTTGTGTTGTAATATTACAATCAATGTACAGCTCAAACAGCAGTATGACAGTAGAATGAATAGAAGAAGAGAGACCACATGAGGATGACAGGTTCTGGTCTGGTTCAGGTACAAGAGTTGTGCGTAATTTAGTATGCATTGGTCAGAGTTTGTGTTGGAAATTCGTTTGCATATATGAGGGTTTGTTACTATTTTTCAAAATGATTCACATGAATATGTCTAGTTAGAATCCAGGTTATTGAACTCATGGGAACAATTTCACACTATGGAAGAGTCTATTCTGAGAGCTTGTGATGATGTAGAAGATTAATAAAGAGTGTTACGTTTCATGGCAATCATCTCTGTAAAGCAGAGCAGCAATTATGATATTGGTAGATTGTGAAGGTTTTTTTGGGAAACCACTCTAAAGGGCACTATAGATTATCATAGTGGAGTACTCATGATTATATGTGGTAGAGCATGCATGCTTTACTGGTTTTGAATCATCATAAGCAATATTTGTCCACATTCAAAAGCTCTTGTTCTTAAATGAGTTACTATTTGATTTTTTTTTTAATATAGAATGAGTTACTGTTTGTTTAGGTAATGGTTGTGCATTATCGTTGCAGTATATGGATTTTTCTAGTGTTAATCTATTAGAGTTATAAAATCAATTTTTAATTAAATAATTCCGAACTGATGAACTAAAAGAGACCGAACAAATGAGTCAAAGATAGGTTTAAAGTAGCTTGATGATTTTTTTTTCTAGAAAATATATTTAGTCTTTTTCTTAAAGGTAAACGTGTGAAGTATTTGACATCTTCATTTTAAGAAGCTTTTTACTTATAAATAAAATATATTGTGTAATTTGGAATAATGATTTGTGTGAGAAAGGTATTCACATTCGTAAATTTGAAATTGAGAGAACGAGGAGAATAGCTAAATTGATTTGAGGGTAATACATTTATATTCTCGACTAGGACATAATATTTCTTTACGTTCAGGTGCATTTTTTTTTTCTTATGAGCTTGAGCCTTAAGCTACTTGTGTGAGATTTCGTAACATTGTTCATGTTAACAAACCGCGGGTACGTTTGTGATGAGGTCCATGATGGTGGTGAAGATGGAGGTTCCAAGAAAGAATAAAACCGATTTCAAAAAGAAGGAACTGGTTTCATTCATGCTGGAATTAATTCCATGATTATCAAAGAAAATTGAAATCGATTACAACATATTTGGAATTGGACATGATTCGCGTCGAACCAAATTCACTTTATTGATTGTGTTGCTTCTGTTGCACGACATCCATTATCGACTTGAGGAACTAATGTGTTGTGTTATGTTCTTCAACTTTGACCCCTTTAAGGTATTAGGTCATTCGTGTTCTAACAAGGAGGTTGTTGGTGGAGTGATAGATTCATTCAAAATATTTTAGTCTTTATCTAAATAATGTTACGAGATTGAGGTAGATGGTGATGATTCTTTTTATCCTCACAATGCACAAAGTTGTGATTATAGTAATGCTCATGGCCAATCCAGCCACGCAGAATGAAATATAACAAGATGGATCGGTTTGGATTGAAAAAAAAAAATAATGAATAAAAATATAACTTTTTATTTTTTGAAAAAGAAGTATATAAAATTTTAAGATGATATGATGAATATAATAAATTAAAAAAAATGTTAGGAAGATTTATTTAATAAATTAATTAAATTAACCTTTAATATAAAATAATTTTAATTAAATATCACATTTTATTCTTATTATTATTTTATAATTTTGTTACAATAATTATTATTTTATTTTTAATTTACTAATTATAAAAAATTAAAGTAATTAATTTCATTTAATTAATTTTTTGATATTTTTAGTTTACCTATTTATCTTATTATAACATAAAACATAATGATTAATAAAATGGTAAAATATTGTATGTGATTGGTTATTTTAATTATTTACTTTTATAAGATAAACTTATATTAATATAATAGTAAATCAATTTACTTCATTTATTTTATTTCAGTAATATGAGATCTTAAAAATTATAATAATTAAAAAGACAAATAAAGTTAAATAAATATGTTCAGTAAGATAAAATAATTTGTTCGCTATAATTTAAAATATTAATTTTCTTACAATGGTATTGGAACCTTATTATCTTCTATTGACATTTTAATTATTCTTTGTTAAATAATTAAGGTTGTTATTTAACAATTTAGGAGATAAAAATACTTGGTTTTAAAAATATTGTGCAAGTGAAAATCACTTAAAGATCGAAGAATATTTCATTAAAATCAGTTATCCATCAATTAAGTTATTTCAAGTACAAAAACAGTCAATTGAAATCATTAAAAATTGAAAAATATTTCAGCAAAATCGTTGTCAATATAATCTAATTATGAAAGTTAAGAATGTATAGAATTAAAAATTAAGAGTGTTGGAACATAGGAAACTAAAGACATGACATATGCTTATTTTGAAGGTTGAAAACATCCATTTTTGGTAATAAACGATATCTAAACTTATTTATTTTTGTTTTTTTATCTTGCCAATTTTGTAATAATTTTATCAAATTATGATAAAATATTTTTTCGTGTATATTAAAAAGTGGTATTAGAATTTTAAGTTTATTATAATTTGTATGTTTTTAAATCTTTTGGAACGAAGATGGAAACTTGGTGGTGGTAGGTCACGCAAAGCACAAAATAAATGGAATCCCATTTCTGAAGTAAGAAAGGGGGCATGAAAAGGAATGAGATGAAAGACTCCACCAACATAGTCTCATAATTATAATCGTTAGCATTGGGGTGGAATAAAACCTTACTTGCTACAACCATCAAAACTATGTCCATGCCACGTCCTTAAACTTTTTTCTCCCAACCCACCGCACACACCTGGCCTCCAACTCACGCACACCCCAATCACAAAAACCGGGTTGCCCCGACCCAGAAGACCAATTTGATCCACGCACTGTCCAAAAGGGGTAAATCAGTCAATTCACATCACTCTTTTCTTTCGCTTTCTCTCACCAACCATAAATCCCCAGAATCCTACCCTCACCCCACCATCTTCTTCATCTAACACCGTTTCTCACGTCGCTCGCCGTTTCGTGCCACACAAAAGGAAAGGCCGAAGACGCCGTCAACTTACTAACACTGTCAGTCAGAGTGTAAATCTAGAATCGGAAGAGATTAGGGTCTTGAAGAAATCGGCGTCATGGGCGGAGATGGAGCGACGGCCAACGCGGAGGCGCAGTACGCCTCTGCCAAGATATCAGTGTGGTGGGATATCGAAAACTGCCATGTGCCCAAGGGTTCGGATCCGCACGCGATCGCGCAGAACATCAGCTCCGCGTTGGTTCGCATGAATTACCGCGGCCCTGTCTCCATCTCCGCCTACGGAGACACCGCCACGCGCATCCCACCCTCTGTACAACACGCCCTCTCCAGCACCGGAATTTCCCTCCACCACGTCCCTGCCGGTCGGTAACGATCTTATCTCTTCAAATCCCGCCTTTACCTACACCTATGTTCAGTTATTTATGATTAGAAGCTAAGTGCATTAAAGATTTCAGATTTAAAATCTTATTTATTAATCGCAAATAATATATATATTTATTTATTTATTTAACTGACAAGAACACTTTCCTACTATCTAGCAACAACTTAGTTAGAAATTAAGCAACAGACTCAGTAGAATTAAACTGATTTATTCAAAACTAACAAACTCAAACCCCAGACTTTAGTTACATGATGTGAGAACAAGTATAATACTGCAAAAGGATCTCAGTAATCCACGCACAAAATCTCAGCAACATGTCCTTCTTTTACTTGCGCAGCCCATGGTTACGAGTTTACATGTTAGTTCTGAGTTCCGAGTATACTAGGGTTTGCGCAACGCACCTTGTTAGTTCTGAGCTCCTCGGAAACATCGAGAAGTTATTATTGTATCTTGGAAACATGGGAGAAGAATTCGTTGTATCTCGGTAACGTTCTAGAAGTTCCTGTTAGCTTAAGCAACATAACGTGTTCTTAAGGGAAGTGTTCAGCCAGTATTTATAACATGTAGTAACAGCTAGAAACGTATTAAAACATATTAAATATATAACACATTTTGATGCTTGATGTTAGTTATACACTAGTGAAAACACGTAATGTATAGTAACTTGGATGTTCTTTCTCCTCACTGTGATGCATGGACTTTTCTGTTGTGATGCATGGTGTTTTCTGTGTTTTTTGTATGAAGTCTATTGTGAATTTTATTTGAAAATGTGAATCTCAAACATCTATTTTTTTTTTTTTTGGAAATTAACTCCGTAATATTTGATAATAGGTGTGAAAGACGCAAGTGACAAGAAGATTCTTGTTGACATGCTATTCTGGGCAGTGGATAATCCCGCACCCGCCAATTATTTGTTAATTTCGGGTGACCGAGACTTCTCAAATGCTCTCCATCAACTCCGGTTGAGGAAATATAATATTCTTCTTGCGCAACCTCAGAAGGCGTCAGCACCCTTGGTCGCTGCTGCTAAGAATGTATGGCTTTGGACTAGCCTATTAGCGGGAGGACCTCCTCTGTCTAATGGTGAATCACAACAACTCGGTAATGGTAGCCTTAGCCATGTCTCATCTTCTGACTCCTTACAAATCCCAGTTACAAGTACTTCTCAGATGCAGCAACAAGTGGAATCCCATTCAGAAGTTCATGCAGGAAATTCAAAATTTCCAAATGGAGGCAGGGGATTCGACGCTAGGTTTCAGGGTAAACCTAATTGGAGAAACCCGAGCCAATCAAATGCACCCAGAGCCATGAATCCACTGCCACCTGGACCTCATGATAATCGTAATCGTAATAATATAAACTCTTATCGACCTGGCAACTTTAATCCAAATGTCCCGCTGAGTGGATCTGCTACAAATTATGTTCATGGTAACAGTAATCTACAGGGCAATCATCAAGTTCCTTATTCCCAGCCATTAAGACCAAATAACTTCCCATTGCAGCCTCCTTTTGCACCTAGTAATTCATATACTCCAAATCCCCATACTTTTGCACCTCCAACAGTGCCACCTAGGACTGGTGGACCCAATTTCAATTCAGGGCCACATACCAATGTGCCAGATATTGGTAATCTAAACATTTCGGGATATCCTAATAGTGTTCATAACCCACCACCAACTATTCAACAACGGAATGGAGATTTGAAACAAAATCCTAACAGTAGTGCTCCACATCTTTTAAGATCAATTGATGAAAAAAATGGACATGTGGCACATAATAGTGGCACACAACAATTACGCCAAGGTTATCAACATGGTCCAGAATATCAACCAATGCCATTGGCAGCAATGGGTAATAATAATCCTCCTGGTAGTGGTATGTGGGGTTCTCCAGGATGTCCTAAGCCTTCTGAATATGTACAAGGCCTAATAGGGGTTGTTTTACTTGCCTTGAACTCACTAAAAAATGCAAAGATGATGCCAACTGAGGCAAATATAAGTGATTGCATCCGGTTTGGAGATCCCAAGCACCGTAACACTGATGTTAAGAAGGCTCTTGAAAGTGCTATTGAGCAGAATATGGTTGTGAAACAGAATTTAGGTGCTTTGCCATTGTATGTTGGTAAGAATGATAAACTTTGGAAGTGCATCAATCCTTTAGGTGGTAATCCTAAGCAGCACTCAAAAGAAACATGGGATCAAATTGAAAAGTTTTTAACAACTCCTGCTGGAAGATCAGCAGTAATGGCTACTGTGTGCAAGTAAGCATATTGTGAAGTTGATTATTATCTTTTCAAGCTTGTCTTAGTCATCTTATATGTCTTTGTTTTCATTTCTAGGTATGAAGCAGGTATTGTGATTAAGAATTTGTGCTTCAAAGATCTAGCTTTGGGTGATGTCCTTCAGATATTGAACATGTTAATTACCCATAAAAAATGGATTGCACATCCTCCGTCCGGTTGGCAACCACTTAGCATTGCTCTACCTGAGACAAGCCCTGATCCAGGGGTTGTAGCTGGAGTATAACCACATTTTGAATATGGTAATGGAAAGGCACCCAGACAAAACTCAATGAATATAGTACAAGCCAGAGCTCTAGGAATTTTGATGGTATAATCCTTTCTTTCCCGTCTGAATCAAAAAAGGTAGGTAGTAATGGTGAACTGTAATACAAAAAGCATCTTCAATAGTTGAAATATACCAAACACTTAAGTTTGGTCTGGTTGTTGAGGTTTCTACGATGGCCTGCTTTGCATCGCAATGGATCTATCTTGGAATTAGTGACTTCTTTTGTCATGAGCTTCTACGCAACTTTTACCTTCCTACAGATTTATTATATTTTGCCTAGAGTTTACCTTATTTGGCTGAACTCTTCGGATCCTTTTATTGATATATTTTAAGTAGTTTCCGGAATACTGACCAAGTAAGTATCTGTCTTGCACTTGTGCTGGATATTGATGGACCTTTGATCTAGTTAGGTAAACCATCCTCAATGCTGTTATCACTTGGAAAGTGATGTATCTACTCAATCAAATTCTTCAGGGTGAACTGTGGAATGCAAGTCCTGAAGCTGTTTTATTGCCTTATTGTCTTGTTCGTTGGTGGTTGCCTGTTTTGGAAATGCTGCAGGAAGTTAAACCACTGTACAGAGAACACTTAATTTGCACAAAAATTCACTCTTAATTCTGCATGAAGCTCTTGATTTGTTATCTCAACACAAATACTCAGTATGATTATGATCTGAGAATTTGACTATGAAAATCACGTTATGGAGTACTCAAAATGATTCAAAGATGGTGAAATCAAATGGTAGGGCTTCCTTCTGCATCTCTTGCTGATGGTGCCTACATAGTTGTGATATTTACTATACATCTGGAATTAGCTTCTGGATACCTGGCTCAGTGGGGGAATTAATCTGGTCTTGCCGCTTCCTATACCTTGTAATGTTATCGGAATTTAAATTTCCATTGTATGATATTGTTTAGCTTCCTATACCTTCAGCTTTGAGTTATATTTTGACTTGTGTTTGTTGGAGACTGGAGCATAGTACAATTTGTGGTTAATCTGATTATACTTTCTTAATCTTTGGAATAGTGTGATTGATGGCCACTGGTGTTGGCTCAGACCTCTTCAACATGTGTACATAAACTCAGATTTGGATTTGGTGCATCCACCAAGTAATGTACCTTTCTATTTTCTTTTATTGGTTCAGCTTCAACTAAATTGTAGAATTACATTCTTAGCTTTTAGATTTTATGTGTGGATCATTCTTAGGAATTTAACGGTTTCGTTAATTGCTCTATCAAAATGCCCTACATCCTCTCTAATTTAGAGATGCTCAACGTCTACTTGAATCCATTCAGAAGCTTGATTTGGCTTGGTTAATAAATCTTATAAATTAGAAGGGCATTCATGATTTTAAGATTTTTTTTAATTTAAATAAAGATTTGATTAGATTTAATATTAAGATTTTTTAAAATTTTGGAGAACCGAAAGAGAATTTATCCAATTTGAGGGACGTAAGATGTTTGAAGGAAAAAGAATTGACGTAATTAGACGTAAGTATTTATTTATAGGGAAAAACATTAAATGGGGAATGCATTCAAATGCCTTTTTTTAGTAGATTTTTTTTCATAAATATGGTCCACTCAGTATTTTACAGTTGACAATTAATGACTAATTTCTGAAACTCAGACCATCAATGATTAATTTATGCTCTGAATCTAGTTTTTCTACTGAATATGAATTTAATAGGGTAGGAATTGGGACCATCATGTTGTGTCGTGCACCAAGACAAGCTAGTAATCACTAAGGTCAGCTTTATTACAGAAAAGGTTTTACAATTATTAAGTCAATGACGTTTTTAAAGCAAAAACATTTGTAAAAAACGGGTTTTAGTTATTATTGCGTATTTTAATTTCTACTTGCATCTAGAATTTGATTTTTTAATCGTTTTTCATAAAAATAAGGACAAAGAATTACGTGTGTCCAAAATTAATTTATCTATTTTTTTCCTTTAAAATACGTGCAAATGATAAACTAATTTGTGTGGATATTTTAAAATATGTATATATAGTTTCTCCTCTATTAAAATTACCTAACAAATCAATCAAGAATAAATATATTTGATAAAAAGAAACTAAAGTAGAATAAGTACATGTAAGATGTTAAACATCAGGCATTCTATTTAGGTATTATATCTTTAAATAACAAAAACTTAATTTTAGATGTTTCATCTGTCCAATAAAATCGCGTAGTAAAATTTTAATTTCGCAATAAAAAGATTAACTATAACTGTTATTCCACATGTTATTATAATTTGTTTACCATACATAATTCATAATGTGACCATTTTATTTATATTTTTATCTCATTTTCCTTCCATAAATTATTTACATTTATAATTTACTACATTATATAATATTAATTCATATATAATTTTCATTAATAAATTCATTATTTAATAGTATCATATCACATGAAACAACTAGGGATGAATTCATTACATATTAGAATAAAATAGCTACATACACGCCTGAGTGTTAACCTATTCTTACCCTTCCACCATTCCAAGTTCTCCACTGTGATCTCAAATCTTGTGTTTGACCTTACTAAGGAACATGCAAAGTATCCATGGATGCTCAAATGTAAAAAAAATAAAATAAAATCCACTGATATTTTTTTCAAATGGATATAGATAAATCCAATTTAAGTTTAAATAATTAACCATATCAGAATCTCAATTCAAATACCAATAACACAAGTAAATCCATCTCATTTCCTTCCAAATTTGTTCACATGTACCATTTAAAACATTGTTTTCCGTTTTTTATTATTCCATTTCATTTTTCTTTTCAAAATGTAATTTACTTCCACGATACAATGATGTTAAATATGAGCTCGGGAGACTTCAATAAAACTACATAATCACAGGAGCTTAACCTTTCACCTTTCACAGGGGACAGAAAACTGTTTCATTACTTTTAGTACCAATATACTTTGAAAAGGAAAACAGATTCTAAATAAGATAACATTATTATAACCATTAACAAAAGTAAAATCGGGAAAACATTTGGTTAAATTCAACAAATCATTATCAGACATAAAGTGCATATGTAGTATTACAAAATTTTAGTCTAACAAAGAACTAGTTCAATTTACTTCCATTATACGGGCATCCACCTTTTGTAATGTGCAACCAAACACACTAACGTCCCATGTCATGTGAGCCCTGAAAATCACTATCACCTTTTAAAATCATCTATTGTTGCAATCTTGGAATCCGTCCCTTGTAAACCATGAAACACCCTTACTACCTCTAAAACTATAGATGCCACACTCCAAATCATCATAAATAAAATAACCTGAACAGTCAGAATGAACCAACATCTAAAAGATTTAGTTCAAGGAGCAAATCAAATCTCCATCATCCAAACAGAATCCACCCCTACAGCTCATCGAACCATGTTCCCCCATATATGTATCACTTCCAAAACACAACAGAATCCACAGAAACAGAGCACAGTGCAATCACTAAGCCAAATCCCTCTTTAACATACGTTTTAGCTGCAGGATAGATTCATGCCTAAAAGGGTGGGGGTGATGACTGCTAATAGGGCTTCTTGTTGGAACAGGGAGCACTGAGTGTTTGACATGTGTCCAACATTTTGGCATGGGAAACCTACACAAATGTGGTAGGAAGTTTTATGGCTATGCAACTTTGGTACTCGGACACGTTTGTGGGAATATAAACCTACAGAAATGGAGGAATGGGAATAGTTTTAAAATGAAAATGTCATAATGATATTCAATGGGCCGATATGATTGATAAGAAATCGACCAACTAAGATCCTTTCTGAGAACTAAAAAGGTACTTGAAAATTAAATTAGTAAGAACAATTAAAGAATTAAAAATTAACCGTAGGGTAAAATATCGTACTCTGTTGATGAAAAGATTTGTATTAAAAAGGGGTCTGTGTGTGAGTGTATAATAATTATTTTCACTTCATTTCATTGGAAGTCAGAAACTAAGTAAAAGCAGTGCAAGATTAATCCTAAAATATCAAACTTAAAGATGATGGAAAAGTTTTATGCTTAAATTGTCACAGGATCATGATTATATACAAGGATATTTCCATAGATCTCGACATTGAAGCTACTCCTAAGGAATTTTTCGGAGCAAAGCTAAAATGAGCAATTACTGTAGCTTCTTAGCAAAACCTGCAGTCTATGGTACCGAAACCATCACAACTAGTCAAGCTTGCAAGCAGCTTTTATTCATCAGAAAGACAACAGTGAGACATCTCAACTGCAAATAAAAGAATATCACCCCAATAAGAGTAATACCAAATATAACACAACCATAAGATTACAAACAAAACAATTAAAACAACTAACTAAATTTCTTTGGTTAAACATAAAATGGACTCTTAACAGTTGCAAAAGAATATTTTGCCTCTATAACTTTATAATGTTCTAAAGCCAAAATATACGTTTGAACTTACTAATGGTGCCAACGAAAATGAGCACTTGACTTTGCTGAGATTAAGAGCACATAATATATGATATAACAGAGTGGCACCTTTTTTCAGTAATGCTTTATGATTTATTAAGGAAATATTGATTTACCCTTTGTTGAATCTTCTTGTTCCAGTACGAAGTATTTTACAGAAGTATTGGTTTCAATGGCCAAGTACAGAACAAAATATTTCTATGGCAAGAAAATAACACCACATGTATATGATCACAATATACATCATCATCAATTTCAAACAACATTAAACTAAGGTATCCCGGTGCCTAAGGGTCTTTGCTATGTGAAGTTAGGTATAAGTGGAACATGTTAAAATAAAAAATTAGAGATTCAAAACCTTTCTTAAGGTATTTAAATTAATTAATAGATGAATGAAATTTTAATAAGATGTTGAAATTTTCCAATATTTATGTAAATCAATGATGTTTTCAATCCAGTTATAACAGCACCATTACTCCTCCAACAAATAAACTATAAACTATAAAGGAACAAACCGCAGTGATGCTGTAATTCTGTAGAAACAAAATTTTTGGAGTGGAAGAACATTTGCAGTGGATTTCAGTGTCTGCCGGTGTTAACTTCTATTATTTATATTTACAATGACAATTTCAAAGGAAGTGGCACCACATTAGGCCACAATCACCAACACTACTGCAGTCACAACCAATTGCAAAGTCGACATTCACACATTTATTGTTAAAAAATGAAGTACCATTCAAAGGAGGTTAGACCAAACCTCTTCAACCCGAAAGATGAGCACACGTGAACCCATTTTGCACAAGTTGGTTAACCGCATCCCTAAACTTGTAATAGTCATCAACTTTGTTATACACTTGATGGGAAATTCTGGCATATCCAGTAATCACCCCAACTTCCCCCTCTCTTGGGGGCCGGTAATATAACGGGACCTCAACCCCAAAAACGTCCCTCAAATGTGTTCTCAACTCGAGAGCATCAGAATCACTTCCAATCCCCAAACAAGCAGGCAAACCAACCATAACCATGCTAGCACACATATGCGGCGGACTCCCGAGCCGAGTACCCCATGCCTTTGCCAACATCTCCCCCATCTCCACAACAGCCTCGTGATTCCTCTTCTTGATCCCCTCAATACCCCCTTCAAACCGGTTAACAAACTCCACCGCAGCAGGAACAACCAACTGTGCACTATAATCCCTGGTCCCAATCCAAGCACTCTCCACAGCCAAGCCATTGCCATACTCATGAGACACCACAGGGTGATGCAAATCCGAACCAGAACCCTTAGGGTTCCTACGAGTATACAAAAACGCAATTGAAGGTGGACAAAAGAACCACTTATGCAAATTGCTAGTGTAAAAATCAGCACCAATTTCCTTCATGTCAACATCAGTGCATCCAATGGAATGAGCAGCGTCAACAAAAACCTGGTCCACCCCTTCCTCCCTGCAAATCTGAATCAATTCCTTGACAGGAATAACCACACACGGCATGGAAGTCACGTGATCAATCACCGCTAATCTAACCCTATTTCCGTTACTTTTTCCTCTCTCCAAGGCCTTCCGAAACTCGGAAACGATCTCGTCGTTGGAGTTAACAGGGAAAGGGAGGGAAACCTCGACAACATTGCCTCCGGCGCGAGTGACGTACGCTTCCATGGATTTCTTGACGGCACCGTAAGCGTAGTGAAGCATGAGGACGACATCACCTTTCTGGAATCTTCCTTCGCGGAAGTTCCATGCGGTGTGCTGGAGGACGATGGCGGCAGCGGTGGTGGCGTTGTCGACAATGGAGATCTCATCGACGTGGTCGGCGTTGACGAGGTCCTTGATTAGGGTTCGCGATTGGAGGATGCCGGTTTTGAGGTCATTGAAGTAGAAGTGGTCGGGCTGGCGTAGGTACCGGAGCTGCCAGCGGTGCTGCGCGTCGATGATGGAGGCGGGGCAGCAGCCGAAGCTGCCGTTATTGATGCGCGCGACGGCGGTGTCGTGGTGGCCGAATTCGGATTCGATTTCCGAGGCAGTTATAACGGATGAGAAGAGTTTGGGCTTTTTGGCTATGTGAGAACCGTTGTGGTGGTTGCTTTCGTGGATATGGTTATCGGTGGCGGAAGACATTGGGCTTGCGAATTACGAGAATCGAGAAATTGAAGAGAAGAGCAACGAGAATTTCACCATAAGAGAAGAGAGGAGCGAGTGAGTGAGAGAGAGAAAGAGGAAAAAGAAAGGTACATTATAGATAGATGAGGGAAACAAGGACAAGTGGCTAATCCTGTTTACCTCTACTCTGCTTCCATTTAACACATTAATTAATTCATAATAAAAGCAGATCAAACACGGTACTGGTTACTACTATTTCCAGGAATCACTTTATGAAGTAACTAGAAATTGGGATTGTGGATGCGTGACTGTGTTCACGTCTTAACTCATTTTTTATAAATTACATAAAAAACTGTGTTTTCAATTACTTACCACTTGCAAAAGAAAGTTAACAAAAATGAACGGCGGAGGGAAGTTTTAACACGGCAAGAAACACCAGAAACCTCATTGTTTCACCTTCTACAGAGGTATCAAAATCGATGCGATTATACCAGGTTTAAACTTGCTATGGATCACGTTAATTAAATCTAGGTTTGATAAACAAATGTTCAAAATTTGCAAAATTGATGTCAAAGTATCATATTTTTGTTGCTTTTTATCTTTGTTTCAATCATTGCAAATGACGACAAATACGAAATGGTTGTTTGTGCAAACACATGAGACGTTGAGTGGTGCAAAAAATGTGTCGCCGACGCTGCCAATATAATCAATCCCCTTCGTTTTATCATTTCCATTATATTATTATTATTATATAAAAAATGAAAATAACACTGATAATAATAAAAATATTAATAATTAGGAAGCAATTTTAAATTTGAATAATTAAAAAAATCAGTTCTACTTTTGTTGAGTAAAAAAAAATTATTTCCACTATATTTATAACATAATAGTCACCTTTTATTTTCACACTTCTTTTTTCTTCATTTTTTTCCATTCTATATAACACATTTTCAGATTTATTTAAAGTGTCTCTAAATAAATTATTTATATTTTCATGATATATATAAAAAACAATTCTTTATATTTATATTTGCCAGTATTGAATTGTTTTTTTTTTTCAATTTCTTATGTGCTGGGAAAGTAGATTTGGTACTGTTGTTGATTGACTTCAAAATTTGGGAATTAGGTTTTTTAAATTATTCCCATACCAGAGTGAAGAACAATGAGGTAAAAAGATAGAATGAAATGATATTATAAATATAAGTTAACAAAAATCAAGTTTTAGAGTTTATACTTCTGATCTAGGGTGGTAGCGTCAATATAAGGTTTTGTTAGGATCATAGAAGGAGTAACGTGAGCCCTACCATATAAGTCACTGATACTATTCTCAATCCAAAATTTTAAAGTAATGGATTTATGGGTCTTTATCCTTATACAGTGCTCTACTTTATCATTTTTGATCAATGTGGAACTTAGACTCATACTTGGATTCTTAACAATCTCCTCCTCAAGGGTGAGTCTCTTTAACCACATTAGTACACTCCCCTTCCCGCGGAAACATTTCCAACCACGAGTACTTCTTTTCTCCCCTTTTCTGTATCGCTGCTCTTCTTAATAGAACATGTTTACCTAGAATCCTTTGTCAGGGAGTCTTTCGATACTAGGACCATATTGCACTCTTCTGAGCCAATTTTAACCATCGACTCTGATACCACTTGTTAGGTCTATAGAGAGATTTTACTGGAGAGAACAAACACCGATAAAACCTGAGTCGAACCACATAAGATATTGACATCATTCCTCAATCACATAAGGCGAACAACCCAAAATAAATATAGAAAGTAACACCTACAATTTATGTACACCCCCGGAGTGCTTCGTTCACATGATTCTTATATTTGATAGATTAAACTTTATGAAACTACTATTTTATTAAATAAAACCTTTTTTTAAAGAAAAACTCATGCGTGCATGACATTGACAACTTGAGAAGAAATAAATAAGCAGAAATTATATAACTTGATAGAATCTTTACTATTAAAAAAATTGTCAAAAGAATTTTTTTATGATATATACGACTTTTTTATAATTAAAAGAAGTATTGAATTTTGTGACTTTCAAATACGATTTATTCATTGTTGTGAATTTATTAAATTTAGGGTTAAATATGTTTTTGGTCCCTTAACTATTAGTGAATTTTGAAATTAGTCCATTTTGAAACTTTGGACCAATTTAGTCATTCATCTTTCGGAATACGTGAATTTAGTCATTTTAATCAAATTTTGTTAGGTTTATTTGATGTTTCGTACGCATTTTAGGATTGTATTTGAGTTGTTTATACTGTTTGACACATTTTTGCTTTAATGTTAAGTCAAATACTATTATGAAACGTGCTTGAAATGTCAAATAAACCTAACAAAATTTGATTAAAAGGACTAAATCCACGTATTCCGAAAGATGAAGGACTAAATTGGTCCAAAGTTTCAAAATGGACTAATTCCAAAATTCACTGAAAGTTAAGGGACCAAAAACATATTTAACCCTTAAATTTATCCTTTACACTATACAAATTTTAATTGACAATAGTGAGTTTCACTCACAATTTTTTTAACACGAAAGTCTTCCTTTATTTCTTGTTATGCACTCAAATAAGTGGTACAAAAAAGATAGAAATATTTTTAATTTGTAAAGGGACTCTCAAAACATAAAAGTAGCAGCGAAAAAGAAAAGAAAAATGACACGATAAAACTTGGCTCCAAGAATGACATTACAAAATGATAAATAGATGAACAGAAATCTTATACGAAATATATATGACAAAATAATACTATTTAACTTAATCTAACAAATGAAAATAAATTAATGTAAACCACCCACTAATTTCCCATGACGGATAATAAAGTGATGTTATCAGCAATTTGGTGACATGATTAGGTGTGCAAAGTTAAAATTTAAAACCGATTAAAATTAACAAGCAAAGAGACAAAAAGTACCCAATAATATATAAAAACCTAAATAATGACATGATTGGTAGCAGAATATAGTGTACCAAACTACCAACAATTTCTCAAAGATTCCATGACTTCGCGTGACTCAGAGTTAAATTCAGATTGAAAGACAGAAAACAGAAACAAACATAGCAGTTTGTGGAGTTACGAAAACAGAATCAATGCAAGTATAACATTACCTAACTTACCGTGGTGTGGTGTCTTACGTTACGTTCAGATAATGATTTTATTGCAAAAATTGCAATGACAAACATGTGTAGAGACAAACATAACATTGTTTGCGTTGTGTCTCAATTTAATGGTATTACATTACATCATTGTAATACTTGTAATGGTTAATGGGAAAACAAAAACAAACCATGTTCAAAGTGCATAGAATCATCAAGTGCATCAGTACAAAGACTTGTCATTGGGACCAGGGTTGGGTTTTATGGATTGGGTTTTTGAACAAAAAGCCCATTAAGATGTCCAATAAATAATACAGTCAATATAGTTGGTAGTTATCATTTAGTTTAAGTATTCCATTGGGGATTACGAGGAACATAAGTTAACCACTCAATGTTCTGCTTTTGGATTCAAAATAAAAGACTTATTTTTGGATCATTGGAAGGACAAAATCACTTTCCGCCGAAATAAAAGCAAACCAACGAAAAAGAAAATCACGCCATAACGTGAAAGTTCTACGAAATTTCCTTAAAAGATATGTAACGATCATAACTATTTTCATACTGTTTTTTTTTTTATAATTTAGTTTTAATCCACTTTATTACATTGTTTATCTTTTCTCTCTTTTTATCTTTCTTCAAACGGGCAAAATCTATGTAGTTATAATTTTTAATTTTAAAAGATATTTTAAATGTTATATAAAATGATTTTTAAAAGTAGAAAAGGAATCCAGCTATGTAATTTCATGTGTTTATCTAATGTTTTTTTTCCCATCAAAATGATAAGTGATAGGAGATGCTATAATAGGACACATTCGAATATTAAAAACATGAGTATTTTAATATAGCACGACATACTTCTTCTTTTTTTTATCGAAATTTTGATCAATATTTTTCTTTTTGCGTACCTTATCTGTATGATTGTCAATTTTCTAAACCCTCACACCAACTTCTCCAACTGGATGGATATTTTTTAATCAAATTAGTTGACCTAAATTATTTTGCTCAAATTCATAATATAACAATATACGGAAAACTTAGGTTGCGTAATGCATCAAAATATAAACTAAATTAGAAACAATGTTTCTTTGAGAAAAATAAATTGGTATCCTTGGTTAGCATGTGTAAACATTTAAGAAATATCTCAACATATTATTCTTAAATCTGATTGGTTCTATGCGGAATGAAACACGACACCTACTCATGAAATGGAAAATCATTAATGTTATTGATTGTTATCGTTAAGTGTATCCTATGTTTTTCTCCAATGAAAGGATAATTATGTTATAGTTATTTTTCTAACAGTGAATCAATAATAATTAAAAGTTCTATCACGATCATAAAAACTTCACTCGCAATATGAAATTATCAATCATGCATTTCTCACATCATATGCCCTAAATAAATAAATAAAATGAAGTTTTATCTGCAGAAAAAAAAAAGAAACAAAGGCTAATACTAAATTTTTTAACTTTGATGTGATGTGATATAGTGTTATTAAATCTCACCAAAGGGGCTGTTTATTGTGTGAGCATGAAAACAAAAGAATAAAATATATATTAAAAATTTAATTTTGTTAATTATATAAATAGTTTAAAATATTTAATATTTTCACATCATATATCATCATGTATGTACAACAACAAAAAGTTTCCCATTAAATTACAGAAAGTGTAGAATAATTTGTGTTTTAAAAAATATTTAAAAGTAAATCAGTGATAAAGTTTATAGAAAAAACATAGTCCATTAAAAAGTAGTACTTTTTTTTTCACTCTTAGGAAAAGAATTATGTTTGATTAAAAGTAATCAAAACATTTTATTTTTTTTTGCAGAAACAGACATGTGCCAATCTAAACATAAAAAAAATTCACAAATACGACCTGCAATTTTTTGGTCTGAAGCAGATATTTCTAAAGCAAATGATTTTTTATTATTCGATAATGTTAATTAGGTTGCAGATATAGCAAGTTACTGCTAACTTATGAATCGACATCCATCAATTATTATTTATTCGATACGACCTTCCACCTTGTGTGTGTGTTTCGGAGTTCTCTCCATTTCATCTGTTGGGCGCTCATAGCAGCAACATTATCATCTGCAGTAGCTTTAAGCTACGAAAGGTTTGTTTTTTATTTCAAAAAATTTTGTCATCTTAGTGTGTTCAACCATTTGATTCCTCTACCTCTTCATCTTGTTTTTGTTTTGGTTTTCAATCTTTAATCTTGGAACACGATGATGAGTTTAATCCAGTTGACTTCTGTCCTCTACTAACTATCCACCCCAAATTACCTATTTATTCTCCTTTAGTTTGGATTTTGTGGAATCTGTTCGTATAATTGGTATGTGGGTGTTGGAGATCTGTGTAAAATTGTCTGTAACATTAGTACAGTGAACTGATTCTGTTTATTATGATTTTTTTTTTCTATGTGCTTTATGTTTTATGTGTTAAGCGGGTGGAGAATTATAACTCCCATGGAGGACACAAAGATAAATCAACTGTAAATAAAGTTAATATCTTTTCCTTTCTGCCACGTTGACCAAACATGGAAATAGCACAATGCCATTTTTTTGTTTTAAAGTTGACTTGTTTTAGATGACCAATAATCTAGATTGTATAAGAAGCTAAAAATTTTCTTGTGATTATGATGGTAGGAGTAATTACTACCCGAACAGTTACATATATGTAGAAAAGAGGGTTATGTTTTTCTGTTTATTTATCTGAGTTTGTCTGTGTGGAGAATATACTACAAGGACTTAGTGTCTCAACTGATTTATTTCATTTATTGTTCCATTCTTACTTGCGTTTTTGTGTAAAATTAGGACTGTGTTCAGTTCAACTTACATTCTGATTACCTTTTACGGCAGATTTTCCTTGACCATGGGGCAAAAGCATTTGTTGGTGGCCTTTTGTTTATGGGCTTTAACATGTTCCCTTCTTCCATCTTTCTCCTTCGGAATTCTAAGAATTGGTTTGAAGAAGAGACCTCTAGATCTTAATAGTATTAATGCTGCTAGAAAGGCAAGAGAAGGTTTAAGATCTGGAAGGCCAATTATGGGTGAGCATGATCAGTTTATTGGTAAGGCAAAGGGTGAAGATATTGTACCTTTGAAAAACTATTTGGATGCTCAGTATTTTGGTGAGATTGGAATTGGCACACCCCCTCAGACCTTCACTGTTGTGTTTGATACTGGTAGTTCCAACCTTTGGGTTCCATCATCAAAATGCTACTTTTCTGTGAGTTCAACTTAACTTGTATATTTTAGAAACATGTACATATAAGCTTATCATATTGACTAGTTTTCTCTCGCAGCTTGCTTGCTATACCCATAACTGGTACAAGCCAAAGAAATCCAGAACATATATCAAAAATGGTAATTCCTTTTTGTCATTATTCATGTTGATTAAAGTGGTACTGTGCTAGATGTATGCATTAACTTATATGATATTGTATACCTTATTGTATGTCATGTAATATTAGTTTAATCGTCAGTTTGTAACTACCTTGTTGTTCAGGAACATCATGTAAAATAAACTATGGATCTGGATCAATATCTGGTTACTTCAGTCAAGATAGTGTTAAAGTTGGTAACGCTGTTGTCAAGCAACTGGTGAGTACTTTTTTGTGAGCTCCCACTCAATATATATTTGTAGATAGCTATGCTTACATATTTTACTACTGTGAACTGTAGGATTTCATTGAAGCTACCCGAGAAGGAAGTCTTTCCTTTCTGTCAGCAAAGTTCGATGGAATACTGGGACTTGGATTTCAGGAGATCTCAGTTGAAAATGCTGTTCCATTATGGTGTGTTTCAATCTTTCTTTTGTTGTTTCATCTATACCTAATTTCATTATCAGAGCTGTTTCCATTTTTCGGGCCTTTAACTGACCAGTCCATCATAAAATCACAGGTACAAAATGGTGGAGCAAAATCTTATCAGTGAGAAGGTGTTTTCTTTTTGGTTGAATGGGGATCCAAATGCGAAAAAAGGTGGTGAACTAGTTTTCGGGGGTGTTAACCCGAAGCACTTCAAAGGAGACCACACTTATGTTCCAGTTACTGAAAAAGGTTACTGGCAGGTTAGCAAAAGCACACAATTTATTTGATTAGGAATTCCTTATATATATATGTATGTATATATATATATATATATGTATGTATGTATATATATACCCTAAACCTAAACCCTATGTATTCACACACCAGAAAATTCTTTAACATGAAAGTTTCCTTTTGCAGATTGAAATTGGAGATTTTTTCATTGGAGGTGCTTCTACAGGTGATTTTATTGTTCCTCGACAATAAAAACTTCTATTTTGGGATTTACTAATGGAGTCATTGAGTGGTTAAGATGATTTGGAATATGGTATAAGGAGTGAATCTGTAATGGACTTTTTACTTCCTCATACTTGAATTGATTTTGTTTTCAAGAAATACAGTGTCAACAAACTATATCTCCACATCAATGTATGAGAAATGACATTTTTTCTCTCTTATTTGTTGCATGTGCTTTGATTAATGTACTTCTAATTCTGAAACATATCAATGCTTTTTAGGTGTTTGTGCGGGTGGCTGTGCTGCTATTGTGGATTCAGGAACATCTTTGCTGGCTGGTCCAACTGTATGTGCTTCCATATTTCTGGAAATCTTTGGCTTATTTACTCTTATTTATAATTTCTGTTGACCATTAATTTCAGCCTGTTGTAGCTGAAATCAACCATGCTATTGGAGCTGAAGGAGTTCTCAGTGTAGAATGTAAGGATGTCGTTTCTCAATATGGAGAGATGATATGGGATCTCTTGGTAGCAGGGGTAGGTATCGAATTGAACATGGTTTTTTTTTGGCTTGTGATATTTTTCCCATTTGCATTTTCACTCTTTGGACCTTAATGAGTTTGATCTTGTTCTGTAGGTGAAACCTGATGACATATGTTCCCAAGTTGGTTTATGTTCCGCCAAAAGGATTCAATCTAAGAGGTCAGAAAGGTCTATGACTCTTTTATATAGATGTCTCCACTTTCTGCTTCCCTTGCACTGCTTTTTCACCATATTTGTTTAATTGCTAGTTAGTTTGGTAATACTTTGAAGAGATTGGATGAATGTTTGATACTTCTTTCTGATTATCAAGGTTAAAAAGTCAGATGTATCAATTCCATGCATTAGCAAATAAGAAAAGACGAGTTGTTTAAAAAAACTGTCAAGGAACCTTCATTACATTTGCATTTACTAGCTTACTACTCTATGATTCTATTCTACTGCCATTGGGAGAGTTTATGTTTTGACTTGACCTCACTCATGCTAAAAAACCTTCTATATTTTGGCTGAAACAGATTCCTAAATCACTTTGAATTCTATTGTTGTGCAGCCCTGGGATTGAAATGGTAACTGAAAAGGAACAGAGTGAGTTGACAGCAAGAGATACTCCCTTGTGTTCTTCTTGTCAGATGCTTGTTCTTTGGATCCAGAATCAACTAAAACAAAAACAAACAAAGGACAAAGTATTCAACTATGTGAATCAAGTATGCCCTTCATATTATCCCATCCACAAGCTCAAGCAGTAATATATATATGGTTTAGAGTACTGACATGTGGTTGATGTTTGTTCTGATGATTGGCAGCTGTGTGAGAGCTTGCCTAGTCCCTCTGGAGAGTCTGTGATAAGTTGTAGTAGTCTTTCCAAGTTGCCAAACATTACATTCACAATTGGAGATAAACCTTTTGTCCTTACACCAGAGCAGGTTAGGGTTTGAACATTCCCATAAATTAAATTACACTGTGCTTGGCTTTGGTGGATATGATTATACTGTTATCTATAGATAGATAGATTAAGGGTAGCTATTTAGTTCTTCTTTGTGATCTAAGAATGTTTTTTGTGGTTTCAGTATATTTTGAGAACTGGAGAAGGCATTACAGAAGTATGCCTTAGTGGGTTTATGGCTTTTGATGTTCCTCCTCCACGGGGTCCATTGTGGTATGTTAACTTGTTAAATTATTTATCCATTTAAGATCACTAGAATGTACAGAACAACCATGAATGAAGTGTATTATCCATGTAAGCTTTGTTCCTGAATGGTAGTGTATATGTGTATGCAGGATTCTTGGGGATATTTTCATGAGGGCATATCACACCATCTTTGACTACGGAAATCTCCAAGTTGGGTTTGCTCAAGCTGTGTGATGATGAGTAATCATGGTTCTGAAAGATGTGTTTGAAATCATTTCAGTAGCCTTTAGTGTAATGTAAATAAGTTGTTGTAACATCTGTAGCTGTTTATGGAATCACGGACTTTTTTTTATCGTTTTAAGACGTAGGAATAAATTTACAGTTGGAAGTGTTGGGCCATACTCATGCCAAACTTCATCATGCTTTCCCACAACCAGTGCCTGTGGATTATCACTATAAATTTTCTCGACTGCTTTTTTATGTTGTGTTTAGACATAGTTTTAAGGTGGTTTATTTATTTCTTTTATACGTTTTAAAATGTCTATCAGATTAGAAATTTAAAAATATTTTTTATACTTTTTTGTTCTTTCACCTATGTGAAGTTTGTTTTCATGTATCTACTTCTCTTCACTCCCATTTTTTTTCCCAAATCTTTTTCTCTTTCCATTCCTTTCCTTCTCTTTTCTACCTGTATTTTTATATTTTTATTGATATAAAGTTTCAATATTTATTTTTTAATTATTTAATGTTGAAATTTAACTTTTAAATATATATCTAACTTTTCAGGATTTAGATCTTATCTTCATTATCACTGACAGGATATTTTGTCTAATAATGTTTTTTACTATATATAATGTTGAAATAAAAATGGACTAATTCGTTAAATGGTTGTTTCTCATTACTCTTACGGTTTTAGTAACTTTTATTGCAACGCTTAGATTTAATAAATGAACACAATAAATGATTAGAATTTCCTAAATAGTGTTTTTCCGCTGACAGCAAATAAGAGAGTATCCAAATCCAATTTTTTAATATCTAACAGGTTTAAATTTTAAAAGATACGAATTGATGAGCAAATCAAACAGGGAAAAAGATACATCTACTAAATCTTTTTAACAACCATATGACGACTATCTTGTGATATTAAAATATTAAACTGAAATATAAACTAAATTATTCAATAATAAAAATAGACTTGTAAGATGATTGTATAAAAAATTGGGTACTCAACATCACCTATTTTAACAACTTCATTTTTTATTCCCATAAACTTATATATTCATAATGAACAAGTGGAACAATTAAATTATCGAGGAAAAATGAATAATGCCTCCGCGCGTGAAAGTAAATGCACAAGCCTTGTAGCAAACGACGTCTAACAAATATAAGCTCCCACAACCTAAACTTTCTTCAAAGTTCTCTTCATTTCGTCAATGAGTTCTGAGAATAGTACATCACTGCATCTAACCAAAAGCTTTGTAATCACAAATTCACAGCATTCAGCTTCAAGCTAACGAAAGGTTGTTTGTTTTACTGTTTTATGTCATCAGTAGCAACGACAACCTAATAAATTTTCATCTGCAACATATTGGAAACTACACATCCAAGTTGTTGGCCGTGGCCTAAAATCTTGATTCAAGAATCAATGGAACTACGGAAACAACATAACTATTGTACCCACGTAAAAAATATAAAATCCTTACATAATATTGTCACACAGATAAACAGATAACATTTCTGGTCTACCAAATTATCGTGAAATTCCAAATGTTTTCTTCCTCTTGAACTGAGGATGGTGGCAAATGTTTAATAAAACATCTAATGCAAACCAAACCAGATAAATGTCACAACATACTGATACGCCACTGCATGAGTAATGTTCCTTTATTCTTCATCGCTATCATTACTAAATATAGAGGAGATCGGGGCACTTTGCTTCTTTGCAACATTTTGTTTCTTGGTACCAAATGTTATCTGCCAAGCATTTTCGAAAAGAAAATGATATTATTAGCATGCAAAAGGAACACTAAATGGATTGTCAGGGTTGAAAGTATGCAAGACTTGAATCGGAACAAAACAGTATCAAGAATTTGACATTGAGATGTATAAAAACAGCAAGCACTGCAAATTCCCAAGTACTATGGACAATTTTTGTTTTCTTTTCATACCCTAGACACCAGCTGGACATACCTTGGAAGCACTGCCTTTAGATGAAAACCCAAATTTCAAAGTATTTCTCTGCTCCTGATCTGTAAGTGCAGTAGCAGTTCTAGATTCGGAGGACACTGTTCCTGATCCAGACTCTTGTTGCAGTTGAAGCCGTTGCTGCTTTTGAGCATCAGCACTGATAGACATTAAGGAAACCGAAAACCAAATGACATGAAAGAAAGTCGATAAAAATTAGACTATTGTCCCCCTAGCCACCCACCCACCCATGATCAAAACAAAAAGGGAAGAAGTGAATAAAAATAAATGGACATATGAGCAAATGGGTACATTTGAGCAAACTTTGCCATTTCTCTCTCTTGACGCTGTTGTTCTCGCTTTTGCCTATCATCTCGACTACTACCACCATGCATTTCCTTCATTTGTTTGAATCGCTGTAGTTAACATCAAGGATTTAGGATTACGAGAAAAAAAAAAAGTCAATTTGGAAATCAAATTAACAAAAGCAGAGCCAAGTTACAGTTAGTCAAATTGTTTACCTTTCTGTGATTGTGATCATAAGAGCTCAAGTGTGCTTCAAATTCCATAGCTAATTTGTATTGCTTGTTGCAGAGATCACAATAAAACACCTTTCGGATTTCTTTCACTTCAGTTTGAATTTTTTGCTCACGTTCAGCTAACACCTGAATTTTCATAATGTGCACGAAGCAGGCAGAAGAAGCCACCAGGTAATAAAAACTGCAGGAAATTCTCAAGACCTTCCAAACTTGATGGTTCCTTATGACATACCAATCCGGTCAAAAGACATGCATATATGCTATATGCAGCCTTCTGCTATGAGGGGTGCAGGTTTGAGAAAATATAAACATCAACTCGATACTACTATGTGGGTTTTGCACTAAGACCAACTACTAAGGAGTGATAAATCATACCTCCCGCTTCTTCACATGTTCTTCTGTCTCCTCCAACTCAACATCAAGTTTTTTTCTCTGGATATTTTCTTCTGCAGTAAAGAAATCATCTTCTTCTTGCTTACCAACTCCCAGTCTTGGATCTCTAATCCCAGATTTAATTGGCTCAGTGATTCCTGCACACATGCCAAGTCAATTTGAAATATAATATAAAGGACAATACTAAAATCACATCACTTTCAGCTTAAGCATCCCCTCAATCAGGAACATTACATTATATTATCAAAACAATAATTGAAAAAAATGAACTCATTGCCAAAATCCTTGTTTGAATCAGAGGCAAGTGCAAATACTCAGGTGATTCAATAAATGATGCGATTTAGCACGAACCAGAGAAAAATACAACTTTTCACCCAGAAGGAAAAATAAAAAGCTTGTGCAAATAGCACTTTGCATAGAATTAAAAAGGGTGCTAAAGGTCACATTAACAAAGATCTAATGGTATACAAATAGAAAATCAATTTAAATGCTGGAATAAAATAACAAAAATTACAGCAATCCTTTCTACGCTTAGAACAAATTACTACTAGGTGTTGATCTATTGAATGACTGAATGAAGCAGCAATAAAGACCAAAATAACAAGATTTGAAGTGAAGTTTTATATATTGGAAACCACCAGCAATGGGACCTGGGATCTGTCAGCTTATCAGAAGCACCATGAGATATAAGTCATGCCAGAGAGAGTTTTGCTTTCATTCCAACCATTCCAGAAGAATAAAGAAAGGGGAAAAAATAGACATAAAACGCATGTTCTAACAACACTATGAAGAGGGGTTCACAGAGGGGTAAGGGGAGACATTCAAGATGAACCAAGGAGAAGGGAAAAATTGTGCAGCACAGCAGAAGCTAAGACAATGGGTAAGTGCATTGTATAAACAAATATTCAAAAACAGAGTAACAAATTGTTAAAATCAAAGAACTGTACAAACCTTGTTCATCCTTCCCAAGACCCTTTCCTTTCCATCCCATCTTTTGGAGAAGCTTAAAGCCAATATTAGATGATGTTAACTGTGTGTCCAGAGATGCTTGCTCTACGTTGTCCAGATCAACATTTTCTGTTGGCCTGTGGTTGATTGGCAAGCGGAAATCATCTGACAAATCCTCAACAAGAGAGTCATGATATGCCTGAAAAATATTCATCTCAATACAATGGAAATCACAGTAATAATTGCATATCTAACATGTCTCAGACAAAATATCATATTCATCGAGTATAAATATAATACACAATGTTTTAAATCCCAGATAGCACCCAGCCACAAAAAATGATATAGCGGAAAAGCAGAGATAGCTGCTATTTTTAAAATTTATATCTATGATAAAAAAAATATTAAAAATGAATAGATTCATAATTAGCAAACAAATATATTAGTGTCTTAAAAAAACACACAAGTAAAAGGCAACACAAGTTTTCCAGATAGGAACCAGCAATCATTATCTTCTAAATTCCGGTCTTCATAATCATATTCACTACAACTACAGAGATAGGTTCAACTTTTTAAAATTGACATATCAAAAACCTTAATGTAAGCTCGCACACGACTCAATTGAGGAGAAGGGGGGCACCAATTACCTGTTCCTTTTTAGATTGCCTCCTGTCACGGCCACCTGTATCCTGCCTACCATTAGTCCATCGATAGTCCATTTTGGATCTACACAGGAAACAATAATCACACATAAGATGTAAAGACATAGCCAACCGGAGAGTGGGTGCACTGTTCACTAAATCAAGGTGGAAAAATAAGCTGAAAGGAGAAAACACAACATGAACCCAACATAGATTGAAAAGTGCAGGGCAAATTGTACAAGAATAAAAATAAATTGTAATGATAAAGGCCAACACAACTCAGCTAATGAGTTCCCCCACCTTGGAAAAAGAAATCTACTACTTTGTTGAGATTTAACCAAAACAAAACAAGGAAAACTGTTGGGAATGAAAATTGTAATCAGATCCAGAAAACCCTGGCTTAAACATTCTAAGAACAAAACCACGATTTGGAAATATTATTGTATGAGAAAGTACACAACCTTGATGATAGGATGAATAGCGTATATTCTGGAAACAACGTTATCGTCCTGGTTAGATTTCAACGCAGGGTCTTGGGCTTGAGATGTTCAGATTTGATAAGATGAGGGAAAAAACAGGATCAAGTTGAAAGCAAAAATATCGATATTTTAATATTAAAAGGAAAAAAAAAATAGAAAAATGGAAAAAGAAGAGAGAGAAAGAACACGAGTGGTGGATATGTAAGGATTGGACATTGGGTTGGTTTCATTCAATTTGGGCTAAACCTGAAAAGTGTGTCTTTAGATACGTTTTCTGTGTTTAGGGCTTGGGCCGAAAAAAAAGTGGAAACTAAGAACAAGAATAACTATACGGAATCGTATCAAAGTTACGGAAACAAGCCTACGTTTGGTTGGTGTTGTTTTTGCAAACATTACTGTATTACTTTTATATATATATATATATATATATATATATATATATATATATATATATATATATATATATATATATAAATAATGTAATTTCTTGTTTCAGTTAAAAACTTGAAAAATTACTTTAACTCAGTATGCTTGTTTTACTTTTTACAAATAAATGATCATTTTTCAAAATAAGTTTTTTATAATAGAAAGTTTCACATGAGCTGTAAGAGACAATTTTGAATGTTATAGATTCAAGGCATAAAATTCTTTACTTCTTATCTATTTAAGTTTATCTTTCTTTCTTTTTTTTTTTTTAATTGGTAATGTAAAAATATTGTTTCTAATAGGAATCACAGTCTAATAAATACGGAAATTGTTGTTGATACTGAGAATGAACTCAATATCACGAAGAATGGGCCTAAGAATCATTAGGTCCATTCTTCGTAACATTGAGTTCATCCTCAATATCAACAACAACTTCGGTACTTATTGGAATGTGGTTCCTATTAGTTTCCCTCTTTTTTTTTTCTTTTCTTTCATTTTTCATTCTTCCAAATTTGCTCTCCTTATTCAAAGTGGGTATTATTTATAATATGCTTAGAACAAGTGAATATGAGAGAAACAAGAGGAAGAGAAAAATAAAAAATACGTTTCTTTTCCTGTCTGGGTTGCCTCATAACATAAAAAAAGAAAGAATAAAATTTCTATGGAACTTATGTTTTCGGTTCTCTCCAATTTGAGAAAAAAAATAAAAATAAAGAGAAAGAGAAACAGCTTGTTGCATTCAAAAGATCAAATTATAATATTCTCTATTTTTTTTTCCTCAAACTAAATAATGAGGAGGAGCGGAATAATTTGATGACCCAAAATAAATAACAAATGTTCTTGGCAATATACTAGAAATGGTGCAGGCTAGCACAAAAACATCAAATCATACTGAAAAGAAATCTCATCTTAATCATCACCATTTACACACTACAATAATACCACCCTGAAAGAAAGCTTGAGCCATGTTCTACTCACTTTCAGCTCAGGCAAACATTTTTTCCACATTGATTTTAATCAGAGTCTTTACACATAGTCATAATATATATATTTATTAGAAGAACATGTATCATTTTTTAACACTATAGTATTATATTTATTACATGAGACATGCTACAAAACATTATTAAACAAACAAGTGTTAAAGAAACCGGACCACTGATCCGTATTTTGCATGCTCGGTTAAAAAGCAAGTAATTTTTTAAAATAAATGAAGAAGATGAGGGAAAAGGTTGAATATAAGACTGAATATGTTAAGTTTCAGGACAATTTTTATATAACTAAAGATAAACTCTTTTAAGGGCGCACTAATATAATTAATATAAAAGATTTATACTTTACTTATTAATTATACAAATCTTTGTAGTTGAAATATTAGACACAGGACTGAATTGTTCTTTTGTTGAGCATAACGTTGAAAAGCTTAATTAAAAGTGATTACAGCTAGAAAACATGATCAGAAGAAAGACTTAAAATAGCAGTTGTAATGCAAAGAAGGAATATATTAATATTAAAGGGTGTGGTTTAAGTACAAATGGGTATTCCAAACCATGGCCCTTGCAAATATCTTAATTAATGAATGGAGATATTTGAGAGATATTTGAGAGATATTTGAGAGAAAAGCGAAAAAGTTCATTTGTCCACAACAGCAGTACCTTGCTTACTGTTAATCTGTGATATTTTTTGGATGAGTACTCTGAATGTTAAAACTTGCAATCGAGGTTTTGGGTTACAGGGCGCCACCACTTTAAAGCCACCAAGTACGTTCTGCGGTTCAACAGAAAAACTTAACCCCAGAGAGAATCAACTTTATTTAAAAGCACTTAATTAAGACTCTCCTTTTGTTATAAAAAATCTCAGAAACCGCTGGACCTTACGCTCCTGTATTGTGCATGAACCAATCTAAAAAGCTGTCTTCCAACTAATTTTCACTTCGTTAAAACACGACCATGATTATTTATTCTGCAGACTACACCTTATATTATTGTTGCTAATGTCATGTTATTTACATAAGCAGGTAACTTACTTAAGTAAACAGCGTTCACTTTCCCATTTCACAAACCACGACCACGAGTACCAACCTTATCACTCATGGATCTTTCGAGAAACAATTATATAGAGTCGCGATAATGCACCGATACTTTAATATGAATCATGTGTCCGTGTCTCGTGATATTCATGTCCGACATATATTCATGTTCAATATTTTAAAATATTTTATCAATTCATAATCTATAAAGTAATAATACTTTTATAATGACAATAATTTATAATTTTTTATTTTGACAACTTAAATATGATTTTAAGTTAGATTCTCGTAATAACAATAATATATTTATTATATCTATTAGAATTATTGTACGCTTTTTAGTATCAATATATCACGGATTATATTTTATTATTTTCAAATAAACGTATTGACATGTCGTATTCAATAGACGTATCGTATTTTGTGTATTATAGTTACAGAACATCAATGAGACATGAATATAAACGTAACCCACAAATAAGAAATCAAGAGTGCTTTCAACCAAAACCTTAAGAGAGACAATTTATCGGTCTTCATCCCTGTAGGGGTTAATTTTTTCACAAGAGACTCAAACTCAAATTTAGATATCCAACGACTTAGTGAAATCTTACATGGAACAGATGGGTCTAGATACTAGAGATTTTCTAGGTTTGTTAAGTGTGTTCATATCTTTTTGCTTGGAAAGTGTGGTTAAAAAGTGAGGTTTGTAATAGCTGTCAATGCATATTACAAAAAAATGTTTGTTACGAAGAGAGGAAAGGGTAAGTGGAAGATGGAACCCAAGCAATTGTGAAGTTTTGATGACCAAAGGGGGAATGGGGCATAGCCAAGACCAAGTCTATGAGTGAGTGAAACCAGCGGACCACAGAAAATGTGCCTTTGCCAAAAGATGGAACCGTGTTACATGTTCCATGTCAGCTTTAATTGGACCATGAATATTGATCACAACAGTGGTTTGAATCGGATTCTCCACCCTTAATCCCAGTTTAAAAAAGTTCCCAACTTGTGCTTATAAATTCAGCCTCCACCCTCCAACAAGTAACCCAACACCTCAACTCCTACAAGTTTTTCTTCCCACTATTCTCCTCACCATAACCATGGCTGCCAGAAACAGGCAACGGAAATCTTCTTTTCTTTCTGTCTTCAACATATTCAAATCCAGCAACAACAAGCAGAGAGGAGGAAGCAGTTACAGCAGTTACTATGATGAAGGACCAAAGGTTTCTGGGACCAAAGTGTGGCCTAGTGATGAAGACAAGGGACGATGGGGGGTGGCTGATCCTGTCATTGACCTCAGAGCCACAGCTTACATTGCAAAATACAAGAAGCGCGTTTCAGAATCTGAAATTCATTGTCAAGCTCAGTCACAGTACTAGGTTGTTCTTTTATTGTACCTGACTTAAACCTCCATGTCTTTAGTTACTATTGATTAATAAGTTGAGAAGCACAAAAAACCATGTTTGTTTAGATATCAATAATAATCACGATATTGTTAAATCATAATTCGGAGTCTGGGTCATATGTAGTCTATAGACATCCTTACTGTGTAATGTTCTCGTTAGTTTGAGGCCATTCTTAGAAGGGTGAAGAGGTGTTCTTATGAGCTAATAATTCAGAATATTGATTCACATTACTATTATTTTTACCAACCAATTTGTACGCATATCTTATATTTACTATTTTACCCTTTAATTTTTTCACTTTTTTTCTTATAAATATAAAAATTAACTTTTTTTAATAACTAAAATCTTTTTAAAAGTGTAAAAGCTATTTCTTTCATTACGATGTAAAAGCTAAAATTGTAGAAAATATAGCGAATAGTGACTTGGTTTGATGTTAATGGACAAATCCACATGGATTCCCTTTCTACTTAAATGATATGACTGAAACTTGGGACATCATTTCACGCCTACTGTATTTGTCACTAAAGAATACCTTTGATTGTTTATTTGTTTTGACCAGAGTAGAATGGAATCATTTGTAATAAAAGTTTATAAATAGGTGGAGAAAACAGGGGCAAAATATATCCTACTACATATTGAAGTTCTTGAAAGGAGTTTTTCTTTTTAGCTAAATTACCTGTTTTTTTTTTCTTTAATTTGTTTGAAAAATTACAAAATCCGTAATTTTTATTTGATACAATTAAGTTTTTTTAATCTTTAAAAATAATCTATTTATGTTTTTTTATTAATTGCGGCTAACATTATATTTGTACATAACATGTGTAAATTTGTAATATTTTCATTATTTATTTTTTTATATATTTTTTTATTATTTTTGGGGTTTTTTAAAGTGTCATGTGTCAGGTCATTGTCGTACCATGTAGCAGTGCTACGTGTCAGTATAGTGTCATATGTTAATGTCAATGTCACATCACACGATCTTGTATTCAATTTAGTTAAGGTCATAATAATTGTCAAGATAATGATATTTTAATTTATATTTTTTAACTCACTTTTAATCTATTACTTTAATCACCATTTGATCATTTATTTTGATTCTTTTTAGTGATGTGATATGATAATTTAATGGTGATTGAAGTGGTGGGTTAAAAGTATGTCAAAAAAATTGGTTAAAATATCATTATCCTTTCTATATTTGTGATTACGGACTCAATTTAGCATATTTTTTTAATTGATCAATGTTGTACCCTCTATAATAGGACTAAATTAGTAATTAAGATTAAAATATAATTTATGTATATATGTTAAACTATTTTTTAAAAAATTTATATATATCAAATCAATTCATCTATATATTAAAATTACTTTTATTTTGTAATTTTTAATTTCAATAAAAAATCTATATTTTAAACTTTTTTTTTCAAATATTAAAAATGTAAATATAAAATTTAAAAGTATCATTTTAGAGTGTTTTGTATTAAGTACCCTTATATTATATAAAATATATATATTGAATACACTTACACACCCTCTAAATAAGAGAGTATTCAATACAAAACCTTTAAATATACACCTTATATTATATAAAATTATAATGTTTCGGTATTCAATTTTTTAAATTAGATATAGAGATGGAACGAATATCTATATATTCATTTAATTTTTGTGTTCATAACTATTTTAATATTTATTTTCGTTCTCATACTTCCCCTTTTGAATTTCTAAAACACATTATATTTATTAAGGTAATATAAAAAAATTATATCATATTTTTGTTAATCTTTAGTTTGGTAACCTACTTTTATAAGTTACATATTTAATTATTTTTACAAATTTGTATATTTATTTGACCTTTATAATTCTTATTTGATATACAATAATAGTTTTTTCTCGATATTTGATATTATAGAAAAAACATTGTTTTTCACTTAATACATGATAGTATGATATTTTAATTAATATAATTTTTTTTAAAATATTTAATTAATATTCGCAATAATAAGAGACGAGTACATAAATGTGTAGGAGTATAAAGATAAAGATGGAACGAGACAGAACTTTTTGAATAGTGAAATTAGCATCATCCTCTCCCCTTTTCAATTTATTTTGTATCAACCATCTTTAATAAAAAAAAAATCAAACATATTCTTGAACTTAATGTTGTTTTAGATTTGATTAAAATTTTAAAGGATGGGAAATCAAATTTAAAATGTAACTTTTTAGATAAATTAAATTTGGAAATTATTGTAATCTTATTAACTCGAAATTTATTTTAGAGTTTGAATTTTGACATGTCATAATAATTATATAAAATAATATTTTTATTTTACAATTAATTTGCATAGTTTTCTCTTCAAGTTTTAAAGTTGATATAATTTTCCATTCACATTTAATGTAATCGAATTCTGGTTATTGATAACATTTTTTTTTGTATTACTCTCTTCAACAAAATTTAACTAAAAATAGTACACATAAGTTAATAGATGTTGGATGGGTTTTTTTTTTTCTGGAACTAACATAAATTAATAAAATCAAATAGTGTTTTTCTCCTCTAAACTGGCTATGCACGCATAGATATAAAGATGCGTTAAATATGTATTTGTCCCTCAAGTTTAAGTGAATTTTGGAATTAGTCTCTCATCAAAATTTTATACCAATTTAATCCTTTATCTTTCAAAATACGTGAATTTAGTCTTTTTAACCAAATTTTGTTAAGTTTATATAATGTTTCAAACACATTTCATGATAGTATTTAAATTAATATTGAAGCAAAAATGTGTCAAACAGTGTAAATAATTTAAATACTATCATGAAATGCGCTTGAAACATCAGATAAACTTAACAAAATTTGGTTAAAAAGACTAAATTCACACATTTTAAAAGATGAAGGACTAAATTGGTCAAAAATTTTGATGAGGAACTAATTCCAAATTTCGCTGAAACTTGAGGGACCAAAAACATATTTATCCCTATAAAGATTATGCTATAAAATAAAATAAAATAAAAAAACAACTTTTTTCTTACATAATTTTATTGTCCATGATAGGTATGTTGGATCTTGTCATTTTGTTTATATTTTTAAAGTATTTGTTTAATAAAAAAGATGTGCTAAAAAACTACAATAACACACTTATATCGAAACTACAAATAAATACTATGCCATAAACTAAAATCAAAGAGAACAACATGTTTTTATCACATTTTGTTGACCATAAAATCGTATCTAAATAGGTATATGTCATTTCATCTGTCTATGGTTGTTCATTTTTTAAGTATTTTTCAATTAAAAATATATGTTTAAAAAAGTATACAAAGTGTTTTCAAACAAAAAGTTTTTAACTGTTTTTCACAAATAATTTTTTCAATAAAAAAAAAATCCTTCATCACTATTTATTTTTAAAGTGACCTTGATGACATGATTATTTTTTTTATCATTTGAGTGAATGCCAGCTCTTGGAATCCTATAGGCTTCCAGGAAATAGGGTTATTGTGGTTTTCTTTGGGAAAAAAACAGTACCGTACGTTGTATATGTTTCTTATCAACCTTTTTTTGTGCTTCACTTTCAAACACTGCAATTTCATTTCCCTTCCTCCTTTTTGCTCCTTTCTTTATTCTGTTCTCAAAGAGTTACGTATCCACCATCTTTATCAAGTGCTATTAGGTTAAATTTAGAAAAGGAAAAAACGTAAAATCCCAAGTGAATTCCTCCTCTTTTTTGCACAACTCATTTTTAAATTCATGTAAATTTATTCAGTTTATAAAACTCTCACATTATATATAAGCATCAATTAAATCTGACATCAGTTTTAATCCAGAACGTTAACATAATGGATTAATAAATACTTATCTTTATATATTACTCATTTTTATTTAGTTTGAGATTACCAACTCTATACTTAGATTTTTCACAATATTCTTTTTTAATGTACTGCAAAATTAATGTGAAATATATGATATTCTTGAGATTTACGCTTTTATATGTATACAATGAATTTCCACTCTTTAACTTTTTTTATTAAAACTATGATTTGATCTAATAATATTTTGAACATTTTAAAATTAAAAAGGTTGGGTCCTAGACTTTTTTTGTTGTTGTAAAAAATAGTATATCTGCCACTTGAGGTAGCCAAAAGACCTACTCATTTAATGCATATCATCGTATAGTTCCTTCAAAGCAATCGATTCTTATTGTTTCCATCTCTAATGGATTTGGAATGATGTCTAAAATATTAGATAATCGAGGGCTCAAATTCACCATCACATATTAATGAGAAACTACTCTTATTATTTGATGAAGAAATCAGTTCGTTTAACAAGATTTTAGCAACGGTAAGAGATTTCACATCTAAATGAGTTTAAATTACGTAAGTATATAAGTGGACGCAAAGACCACCTTACAAACTAGTTTTTTATGGTTGAGTTTAGTTTAAAGTTTACTTCTTAACATGATATCAGAATAATCATGAGTCAGATTCTATCATAACGAAATTTGTTTGTTAGGTCTATTATATATCATCGGTTATCGTGAGACTTATTATTAGGTCTATTATATCATCTGCTATCCAACTACACATTAATATTTAGTCTCTTGCTTAGAAATTAATTCTACTTGATGAAAAAAAAATGATTTTGGTTGATGAAGAAATTAAAAAAAAAAAGTTGCTTCTATTTTGACGTGAATTTGATATTTATAAAATTAATTTTGGATGTTTGTAAACAAATTTATTATAACACGAATGAATTAATTTTAAAAATTGATTAAGAAATTTTAAAAGGGAAAGCATGCACTTATGATGGTGGTAAGAAGGAAATGTAGATGAGGAAAAGTCCATTATCAGTGGTACAGAACTACGTGCATAAAGATAAAGTAAAAAGTGGCAATGAATTAATAATGACGTGAATCTTCACACAGGTGAGGAGAAAGTACAGAGATCATAGCCTAGACAGCATTATTAACAGTACCCTATCTATATACCTATAGCTACTAATTAAATCTCTTTCAATACTCTTCACAGAAAAGCTTGTTTCGGTCAAGAAGGTGAGTTGCGGACTATAGCAAAAGTATTTGGTACCTTCAAATTGTCGTTTGTTTCCATGCCATGCAATCATCAACGCTGATTGAGTCCTTCATCTTACCACTCCTTTATCAGATTCTCCAGTATTCATGGCTATTCACCAACCTCAACCCACTATAAATTCAGATCCCACCTTCCCAATTACGATCAAAAACCTAACAATTCCTTATTTAACAATCATTGGCCAAGAAGAGTTAACAACATGTTAAGCTTCTTCTTTTTTCTCAACTTGTTCAGAAGTAACAAGAAGACGAAAGGAAGGCGAAGGAATGGGCGTGAGATTGTGCGTGATTGGCCTAGCGATTATGACAAAGGGACTTGGGGTGTGGCTTCACCCAATATTGACAACAAAGCTCGAATTTTCATTGATAAGCAGAAGAACCGTGTTCACCATCAACCTTGATCTCGCTATCTATGCCTGCACATGCATGCCATAATATGGAAGAAGAAGAAGAAGAAGAAGAATATATGTCACTATATGTGTTTATTTCTCTGCATTTTATTATTATAAACTAACTGATGTTCTTCTAGTCTTATATACTTAATTAATTTATATAATAATTGAGTTTTATGGTTACTTAATTTGTAAAACTTACTCGTAAAACTTCTTTATTTCTCATTATTAATTAATATTTACAGAAACTGATTTTAATTTAGAGAGAAATATACATTTATTTACAAAAGAACACTCTGTACCATTTTCTTTTTCTTTGACATGTGTCCTTGAACATGTTTTGAATACTGATTTTTGAACTCTGTACCCTTTGCATGAGTATCTTTCTAATTATAACCGGTTCATCGATGCTATTTTTCTTGAAGATATATCAGAGTGTATTGAAAATGAAGTACAAAGTACCCCTACCCAAGTACATCAAATAACATAAACTGATAACTTATTCTATACCGGTGGCAACACTGACATAAAAAAAAAAATAGTAACCAACAAGAAAGAAAGAAACTTTATAAAAAATATTCATTTTCATTTCACTAGAGAGACTTGTAATTATTGTGGTTGGAAAACTTCAGCTTTATATTTTTAATTTTAAGTATTGATTTGAGGTGAAATATTGTTCAAATTATGCGATAATATTATACGCAAAAACTGTTTGCTAATGAATATTAAAGTGAAGAAAGTTGAGCCAGGAATGTCTTGATGATTTTTTTTTTATATAAAAATTATATTATGATTTCCATTTTTTTTTTTATTTCTTAATATAATTTAATGTGAATAATTGATTAATATATTATTATGTTTTTTTAAAAAAAAAATTAATAATCCACGTTAAGTTAGGTTAGAGAGTAAAAATTAGAGTTAAAATATAATTTTTCTTTTTTATTTTTCTAAATTCAATATCAGTCCTCTGTTTTGTTCGTACCTGTCCCTTAATTTAAACAATCTAAATCTTAATAATTTAAAACTGGATCCAGTTGTCAACCTTAATTGGTTTTTGTTTTCCAAGAACAAAATATGACACGTTGAACACGGGCATGCATATTTCTAATTCTATCTCACTTCTCACGTGCTTTGTGGTGGGTTTTCAAAAGATGCTATCTTCTTTCTTTTCTGCCCGTCTTTATCTCGTCCTTTATAGTATATATATATATACAAGCTTGTTCATGTTTTTTTAGTTCAGATTTGTAAGTGAAGGTGAAAAATAAGCTAATGATGGAGGAAGTTATATTCTTCCAACTTCATGATATTTGACGATTATTTTTTAATCAGATCACCAATAATTATATATATTTTTTCTCTTAGTGGATAATTATAAGAGAAAAACCTAATTATTGATCGTAATAATTTTCCCCATATGCTCGTGAATTTCATCCGGTGTCTACTAAAGTACATCACAATTCAGTGATTTTTCATTTGATTAATTAATATAATATACATACACGAAAAGCATACAAATGTTTTAAATAAAAACTTTGTACGCAAAAAATTTTGAGCCCATTGCATATAGTTTTCAATCAAATAAGCAAAACTAGAAGAAGATTTTTTTAATATAAATTCTTTCCAATTTAGTTAATTAAACTTTTAAACTCGCATTTAAAACATTTTCTATCTTCAATGTTTCTCCAAACTCCAATTAATTAAATAAATATAAGGATTCAAAGGTCGTGAACCAAATAAAGAGACTAATAGAAAATTTTCATTTTAATAATTAAAACATTAAAGCTTTATTAAGTAATAAAAATATTTAGTGGTAAGAATGGCACACTAATAATAAAGCTACACCTATGTTCAGTTATTAATAAAAAATTACGATCTTATCTCTTCAAATCCCGCCTTTACCTACACCTATGTTCAGTTATTTATGATTAAAAGCTAAATGCATGAAAGATTTCAGATTAAAAATCTGATTTATTAATCATAAATAATATATATATATATATATATATATAAAATACGTAATTGTAGATATTCACAAATAAAATTCGTAATGAATAATAAATGAATATTCTAAATAAATATCTGTGGATAATGGGTACAAATATTTTTTATATTCGCATGATAAGAAACGGGTACGGATATCATAGTATCTGTATCCCTAATATCCGTACTTATTATACTCTAATTTAAACTAAAAAATTATGATTAAAATAAATAAATAATTTTTAAAAATTTGATTTTTTTTAAAACTGTAAACTAATCTTATTTAAATAGTTATTTGAACTGAATATTATATATTATATTTTATTTGAATTTGAAATTAAAATATGTTATTACATATAATTTTTTTAAATACGATATTGAAAAAATATGTGATACTCTAATGAATAACCATACGGATATAAAAATGAGTAGGTGACAGACGGGTAGAGTACGAAAAATTATTACGCGTAGCCTAACCTCATCACATTTCTATATGTTTCAAGTAATTTAAATTTTGATATAAAAATTTCAATAATAGAAAGCAACTCAAAAGAAAAAGGACAGTATTGATGTGATTTTCACAAGAAAAAACAACTATACTATACATATCATGGTATTATTTTTTATCGAAAAAAATAAAAAGTTATTTTGAGGATAGATATATATCTTTTAAAAATATACTATTATTTTCAGCTCAATAAATTTTTACATACACTTTATATATTTTATTTTATCTTTCATTTTTTTGCAAATATAAAAATTAACCTTTTTAACGACTAAAATATCCCTAAAAATCATAATAATGTATCCGGTGTCAAAAAATTAATTTTAATGTTCTGCTGTGTTTTCTGAATTATATCTATCTTCAATATATATATATATATATATATATATATATATATATATATATATTTATTAATTTACATTTCATATTTTAAAATATAGTAAAAGCGCTTTTAATATATTTAAAAAAGTACTCTAAAAGTACAATAACAAAATTGAGTAGAAAATCTAAACTTAAAAAAAATATTTTCCATCCTAAAATTGATAGTTTGTCTTGTGGTATTATACATAATTTAATAAATAATTTAACGTAAATTTGAGAACAAAGTTTGTTGTAGACAAAATTAATGAACGAAACATATAACTTTAAAAGGTAGGTAAGAATCCACTTTTTTCCATCAAATCAGCTTTATGATTTTGATGGCATGAGATATTCCAAGCAGTGGTAGCACACTGAATTTGGGGAGTGTGTAGAGATGAACTCCAATTTACTTGCCAAGGGTTTTTCTGGAAACTAATATTCCCTTGTCTTGTCTACTTCCATTTTCTTTGTTTGGCAACTAATTTTAAATAAATAACTATAAATACTGTCTTCTTTGCTTTTGTCCTTTAATTTCTGGATTCTGAACCAAACCAAAAGGGAAAATAAAAATAAAAAATGGAGTGAGTTAGTGATGCCAGGCTAAAAGAAAATGGTTCTGTAGTACTGTTGTACACCTTTTGTATAACAGGACATAATGGTGACCATGCAAATGCAAATAAGGGTTTTGCACTCAACCTTGTTTTCTAGGTTTCTCATGTCTTCATGTGTTGTCTTTTGCACATTGTTTATACACCCTTCCCTTCAATTCCATGTTTCCCACACAACCTTTTTCCTTTCTCACCTCGACACCTGTTTCGTATATGTTCACACTCTTCGTTTACTCTTCAATTTTAAAACACAGAATTTTTTTTCTGATGGACGTGTCAACAACATTTTTTTTAATCAATGGATGATTTTCATTTTTTATTTTTATTATTTATTCTCTAAAATGAAAATAAAAAATTAGAAGTTAAAGTATAATTTTTCGTACTTCTATTTTGAACACCTATAAGTCAGTTCAAATTTATGTACTCAAATTATTCATCCCCACAATCATTTAAAAAAGGATTTTTAATGCAGACAAATAAAGATAAAGTTGCTCCAAATTAAACCCCTGGTGTTAGGTTACTTCGCACTATAACTCTTGATACACTTGTTATATAAGATTCAACTTTTACACTATTCAAATTCTTAAAAGAAAATTATGATAATTTAATTAGAAAATACAAATAAAAGAGAGATAAATATATAAAAATAATAACTCAAAACGATTAAGAGTTTAGGGTTTCTTCTCAAAGAGAAATAAATTGAGAATTTTATAGGGTCTCTTTCCTTTTATTCACGTTCTTTTATTTTATTTTTTATTTTATATTATAAAATTGTTAGGTATAATTAGTCGTATAGTACCTAGTTTGGGGCTAGGGTGTCAAATAAGTACTCGGTTTTAAAAAAGTGTCAATTGCATCCAACTTTTAAAAAAGTGCTTTAATTAGGTCTTTTTCAGACAGAGTTAACTAACGCCGTTAGTCAACGTGCCACATGTCGGTCTGTGATTTTTCTTTTTTTTAAAAAAAAAATAAATTTTTTAAATTTTTTGAAAATAAAAATAAAAATGCCACATGTCAAGTCCCTGTGTGTGACACGTGGCATTGTCAGTGCCACATGGCATTGCAATGTCATGTGTCAGTGTCACTATCATATGTCATTATGTTGATTTTGATTTAGTCCCCATATATGTCTTTTTGTTTCAATTAGTATCTAAGTATGTATATCTGATTCAATTTTGTCCCAATTTTTTTTAATAATTAAAATATTTTTGTAATCCATTTTTTATAAGATTAAAAATAATTAACTATAAATATTTTTACAAAATTAAGTACTAATATTTATATTGTTCCTCTCAATTTCAGACCAAATTTATTATTTATATAAATGTTATACTAATATTTTTTATTAAAAATGACTTTTTAACATATTACTTTATTAATTACTTTTTTATTAAGTACTCATATTTTGTTAATTTTTTTTTAAATAGAACACTATTGTCTCTTACTAATTTTAAACCAAAATTTCTATTGGTTTGAATGTTATACTAATTTTTTTTATTATTAAAAATGACTTAATAAAATGACCTTTACCACTAAATTTTAATATAAATATCAAATACTTAATTTTTGTTAAACTTTTATACTCAATTACTTTTATTTTTATAAAAAAATGGATTTTAATTATTAAAAAAAATTGGGACAAAATTGACTCAGATACACATACTTAAGAACTAAATTGAAACAAAAAATATATATGGGGACTAAATCGAAATCAACACAATGGCATATGATAGTGATACTGACACAGTGCCACGTATCACATACAAGGACTTAACACGTGGCATTTTTATTTTTATTTTCAAAAAATTTTAAAAAAAATTTAAATTTTTTTAATTTTAAAAAAATAAAATAAAAAAAACCACAGACTGACGCATGACACACTGAAAGGGACCTAATTAAAGCACTCTTTGAAAAATTGGAATGCAATTGACACTTTTTTAAAACCGGGTACCTATTTGACATCCTAGTCCCAAATTAGGTACTATATGACTAATTATACCAAATTGTTAATACCATTTTTTCTATTTTGAGAAATTTGTATAGAAAACGAAAAGTATTGTTTGATGTGTCTTCATAAAAGTTTTAAACAGGAAAAACTAGAAAATAAGGAGATATTGAAAAGTGCAAACAGAAAAATGCAAATACACACGTAAATAAAAGTAAACGGTTCCTTATTTGACTTCATATAAACTTATACATTGTATCCCAGTATCTTTATTGTTTTATATGGTAAGAAAATCTTGAACCCAGACAACAAAATTACCCACAGGTATTAATATTTATAAAAAAACAGTGGGCATGAGTTGCTTGAATAAATAAGATGAAACAATTATTTAAGTCTAATAGGCGTGTGTTTGGTATGTCCATTGAAGTTTCAAACTGTAAATTATTAAAGAAATATTATATTTTTAACTCTAGTTAACATGCAACATAGTCGACATATGCCGGAGAATAACCAGCTAATTGAATCTTGCCAAATTATAGCTAAAGTCATTTATCCTTTAGACTTTGATTTAGACTTTGATGTAAACACAGAAATTATTTGTAATCAGAAGTTCACAACATTCTCTTTTCAATCATTCAAAAAACTATAGTTTTAAACAACATATTTCACAATTATACAAAATATAGTTGACAACTATTAATAAATTTTAATACACACACACATATATATATATATATATATATATATATATATATATATATATATTAAAATATGTATACACTAATAAATTATCAAAGAGTAATTAAATTTTTTAAACTGTCCGATCAAATAATTCAATATACATAGAAATTATTAGTATTATGTCCTCTTATTTTAATTTTAAAAAATACAACTTCAAAAAAAAAAAATTGAAACAATACATAATTTTAGTATTAAATTTCAAACGATAAATTTAAATTAACTCAATACAACAAAATAAAACAATATATATATATATATATATATATATATATATATATATAGAAGTATAAAATTAATCACATAACTAACATACAACAAATTAGAAAATTATAAATTCATATTATAAATAGAAACTTGGGAGCATGAAAAACAAACGACAATAGAGGAGGATGCAACCGTGTTTTGGAGAGCTACACAGTCTTACTACAATACAAGAGTACCTAAAGACATATTCATCTTAGGTATCAAATCAAAAAAAAAACAAAACACCAACAAAAGTAACAAAAGAAAAAGATTAAAAAAAATGCGAAAAAACCCTTATATAATTTGGTTATTTGGACAATCAAGATAAAAGTTCACGAAAATTGAAAAATTATCACCGCGTTTTAATATGCTATCACTTCTACCATAACCAAAGCATATAAGTCGATTTTTTGAATCCCAAAACTATACCAGCGAACTAAGTATTAATATTTATAAAAAATTCGTGAGAATTAGTTGTTTCAATAAATAAGATGAAACAATTATTTAAGTCTAACAGGTGTGTATTTGGTTTGTACATTGAAGTTTCAAACATGTGAAAAACTGTAAATTATTAAAAAGATATTATATTTTTAACTCTAGTCAACATGCAACATAGTTCACATATGCTGGAGAATAAACAGCTAATTGAATCTTACCAAATTATAGCTAAAGTCATTTACCCTTTAGCCTTTGATGTAAACACAGAAGTTATTTGTAATCAGAAGTTCAGAACATTCTCTTTTCAATCATTCAAACAGTTATTGTTTTACCACAGCCAACAAAATTATCAGCTTTCACTTTTTCCTTCTAATATTAATCTTCATTTACATCAGAATCATGTTCTGATTGTGATCCATGGCATGTTGAATTGAAGCCTGCCATAAAGAGTTCAAATTTAGTTAATCTAAAAAGCATCATCTAGTCAAATTGCTTTTCAGTATATTTTGAAATTCGAACTTCTAGAATTATAACCCTTCTCTGCAACCAATTTGCATCCGTCTATACACAGATAGATACAATATACAGAAAAAAAAATATATCGAAACAAAATTTTGATGTGTGTCCATTTGTTATTCGATTCACATTTGAATTATTCTTAATAATCTTTCCTCAAGGATTTATATATATTTTTCATATAGTTATAGTCATTGAAAGATTGAAAGATTGTGATCATATATATATATATATATGATATTATTAGTCTTATACAAATAAAACATTTGATATTATTTTTACTTCATAATTTTAAGACAATAGTGTTATGAATTTTTATTCTTATATAATATTTAATTTTGTCAATTTTATCTGGTGTGATATTTTTGACTCATACTTAAACACCGAAATGAGTTATACAATATAAATATGTCTGAAAGTATAATTCGGAAGCTGGTGTGTTAGTTAACAAGAGATTTAAGTATGAATCTGAAATTAAAATTGAGTATAATTAAAGGGAAAGAAATTGAATAGAAAAAGAAAAACTTATTACTTAAAAATAGGGTCGTGTATCTTATACAACATTATTCAATTAGTACATAAGGTAAGAATTGAAACAATAATAGTTTTCCGTTATGTGTAAAAATAATCACACTCTCATAAGAACAAGTCTTTTGTAAACACATAAAAACTTAATTTTGCAATGCACCAATGTCGAAAATCATGATACACAACAGAAACTTGTGCATTAGAGCTCTTATATGCAAAGGAAACTTGTTTCTTGCTTTATTTCATTATATGGGATGAAAATAAGTTTCCATTATAACTACATTTTCGTCTTTTAAGATATTAGAGCGTGAAGTGACAAAATAAAGAGGGGTGGTAATAGCGTTCTCAAATTTTAAAACAATGCGGGGTGCCAATATGGGCTGATTATAAAAGTGGAACTACTTGGCCCAGCTTACAGATAATTTTGGGATTAATAAATAGTACGATGTTATTGTGGAAGTGAAACCACTTGCCTAATGTAAAATTTCCAATTTACTGTATTTTAAGGTTCATGTTTCATGTTATTTTTATATATATGATTTTTCTTTTGACATAATTTGATTTCATTTTGTTTTCTAGATGAATATGATGGGACAACTTCCATATTTTAAAGTGATTAAGAAAAGTCTAAAATAATGTTTTAAAACATAAAATATCCGTGTTTTGAAAAATAACAAACGACTCAAGTTCAAATAAAAAATTATTATTTAAATAGGCAAAGAACTAAAATTAGTTTTATTTAAAAAATTAGGTATGTCAAAAATATATCTGGAAGTCTTTTAACTGAGATTTATGAAGGTTAACACAATTAAAAAAAAAAACTACCAGGGGAGAAAATAATATTCTATCAACATAGATTAAGTTAAGTATTTTGTTAAAGAAGTTAATTTTTCACGTGTCAAGATTTGAATAAAAAAAATCATATCTAATATAAAAATATATGTTAAAAATCAAAGTGTGAGTCTAAATTTCATATGAAACAAAAGTAAAAAAACTGAATATCATGTGAAGATGAAAACACATAAACTCATTGTCTTAAGGTCTTGGGTTAGACGTGGTGTAAATCACTTATGTTATATGTAAGTTGGATTTATATCTTATTATTGTTATATCTTCTCGGTGATCCTCTCTTGGAAGACTCAACCGTGATATCAGAACCTAAGGTTTATATTGGTGACCGGCTCAGACGAATCTCATATCTTATTGATGTTGTATCCTCGTGTGATCCTCTGTCAAAAGATTCAATAATATCAATAATTTTCTAGGAAGAAAAATACTTTTGAAAAATGGATAACCATAGTTTGGATTGGGTTAAATATGTGTCATTTTTATATCTTCCAAATAAAATTAACTTAATCTATTATTATGAGTTTGATTTGATCTGGACACTATATCTAAAATTACAAAATTTATTTGATAATTTTTAAAAATATTATTTTCCTATACTCATTATTTTGATATAACCTTTCGAGCCTTATATTGTATATACATTTTGATTAAATAATATATTTAAAAAATAAATCAAATCTTAAATTTAAAAATTGAAAGGAATGTGAGAAGACTTAAGGACATCTTTAATATTGTACATTTGAAATTTCTTAAACAAAATTTTAATATCAAAATTATATTCCCTTTTATAAATACCATAAATTAAAAATAACATCAAGAACAAGTTAAAGATAAGATAATTATATTCTAAAATTAATTCTAGGCACCGTTGGAAGTTTCTATCGACTAGAGATAAGATCAATTCATAGTATATAAGTGGGTGCAATCCTCGCTTTATAAGTCGATTTTGTGGAATTGAGTTAAGCTTAAAACTCACTTCTAACATGGTATCAGAACCATTAAAAAAAAACTATCATAATGATATTCCTTGGATATTTGTGGGGTTGAATTAGACTTTAACTCAACTTCTAACTTATACTCAAAGTTTTTTTTTTATTTGTTAATTGGTACGGATGTGTTTTACATTTGTTTTAATTTAGATTAAGTCCTTACAAATAAAATTTTAATTTATTTGATATAATGTGTAGTTAATTGAATGTTAGATGGTTGATTAGCCTTGTGATGAAAGAGGGGGTTTAGACAATTTTGAAGTAGAGCTTAATGATAAAATGTATGGATATACCAAATAAATTGTAATTTTGACCATGGTTTTCGAGTTAAGGTAAAATATCTGCAATGTTAACCCTTGAAAACATTCATCGATGGGTTTAAATTATTTAGTAAGACAAGTTTTAACTTTGAAAGAAATGACGGTTTGTTTTGTTTTTATTTGATCCATTATAAATTCTAAAACTTAATTGGTCAATTTAGTGTTTGTGTGGTTTCACGTCAATTGGTCAGATGGATCTAGAATTGATTTTGGTGTGTATGAAATCATTAAAATAATGTCTATAGGTTGTTTAATTCGTTTTTTCAAAATTAATTTGTAGTTAAAATTTTCACGTTCAAGGAGAAGTCACTAATTATAGTTTCTCCGTCAACTACAATTAATTCATTCATGTCAATTAAAATTGATTTGGCAACACTCATCGAAACATGCTCTTAATAGTGACTAATAGTTTGAAAATCTTGAAATTATAAGATATTATGATTAAAATTCTTTGTTCAATATTGAAACTTTTTATAATAAATATACTTAGATCGATTTGATCATCTAAATAATATCATGTCATATTTTGTTTTAAAATAATATCTAGTAATTCATAACTTATAATAGCTATGGATATTTTATTGTTAAAATGAATGTCAAAACTTGTCGAACGAGTTTTAATGATATTGTTGTAAAATTTATTGATAAATTTTGTTGGTAATTGATTTTTCTGAAAACTTATCAATAAGTTTGTTTTATTGATGGATTTTTTAAAAAATTGTTGGTAATTAAGTTTTTGAAAATATATCGATAGATTCATTAATAATTCATTTTTTTTTAAATTCAATGATAATTTCATCCGTATTCATGTTTTTAAAAATCTTGTAATAAATATGTTGGTAAATCTACTAGAAAAATAAATGTCAATTTTATTGTCAAATTTGACGGTTATAAAATAATTGAAGATGAGTGAAAGAAAAATAAGGAGAAGGGGTAAAAGGATGAGAGGAATTATCGATAACTATGAAGGTGAAGGGAACACCAATGAAAAAAGAAAAGAAGTTGAAGATGTTAAGCGTAACAAAAAGGATATGACGAGGAAGAAAAAAAAAGTGAAAAAAGAATAAACAAAAGAAAAAATGAAATAAAACCGTGGTACTTATTTATATTTAAAATTCATAAATAGTTATTGGTAAATATTATTATGATAAAATTTATCGATGTAACTCATCAATAATGTTATTTTATTACGGATTTCAGTGATTAGCAATAAATTTTTTATCGATAAATCCATTTTTTAACAATAAAATTTGATTTTTATTACTAATTTACATCTACTATTGATATAAGAAATAGAATCGCATAATAGAGTAAATTACTTTTCGTGATACAAGAAATAGAACCGTGGAATAAAGTAAATTACTTTTATTTGTTTAGAGGTATTATGAATTAAATATATTATTGGAATCGTGTAATTTTAAGGTTTTTCATTCAAGCAATTACTTATAGGTGAAACCATGAATACATTATTTAAGTGACCATCAACTTCATTTAAGTAAAGTGACTAAAATGAATAAGTACAATTTTATTGGAAAATACGGTTCAAATAATGTTCCCCAATTAGTGATAACATGATTCATGTTAATAAATAAGTTTTTTTATTATTTTAATTTTTTGCATTTTTGTGATTGAAAGACTTATTTAGGCTATATTTATTATTGAATAAATATGTCTTGTAAGATATTGATACGAGAATATTTAACATAATTGTGATTTTAAAACGTGATGTTGTAAGATGTTGATTAATAATTGCATGGTTTGAGAAGTTTCAATTATAAATTGTTTACCCGCAAGAATATGATATGTTTGAGGAATTTTCTTTTATTTTCTTAATATTTTGATTTAAAGTAAATATAGATACTTTAAAAAAACCTATAATATATTTGAATCTATTTGCGATATCCTTAGGATCAATGCATCTATTTGAAAATTTGTGAGAAAAACGAGAACTAAGGATTTGAATACAGTGTATTTGAAGTGTTCATGTTTATTATATCATCAATGAAGCTGGGTTGTTCATGTTTATGTGACCCCATTTTGAAGAACCTTTATTCTCATATCTCACCTGCCAGATTCTTCAGGATTTCATACCTTGGGGCCTATCATTGAATACAGTAACCATTTATTATTAAAAATAAATAGAAAGAATTTTAAGTATAATTTTTTTTGTCAATAAACATCGTCTGTACAAAATTTTCATGTTAATAAGTAATAAGACTAATTTATGCTCCTAGAATGCGACTTTTACTGAAATATTACTAATGTTTTCGGTAATGGTTTTGTCCTTTAAAATCTTTTCTAAAACAATAAAATAAATATATAATTTTTCTTTTGAAATTTTTTAACTTTTACATGAACAAAATTTAACTCAAAAAAATCATTTTTACGAAGAAACTTATACAAACAATGGTTTCGACTCAATTGTTACGCAATCACCAAATATGATTCCAATACAACATAAGCAGGTGTCTCGTGGCTGTATGTGCCTATTTTTAGTGTTGTAATATTATTATTAATAATATTTCTTTTGTCCATGTTCACGTTTGCATTTGTGGAGGCTTCCATTTATTTACGAGAGGGGGACTTCATTTTATTTATTTTATGCCACTTTTTATGACAACATGATAGATGAAATAAAATATATATAAAACAAAAGCAGAAAAGTTAGACAAGGTATATTATTATTATACGATAAAAAAATAATGTAAAGGACCGTTGTAAAAATTTAAAATAAATAATATTATTCGCAACGAAACCTTCAAAATATCGAGTTCTTAATTGACCAAAAAATAATAATTCCTACGTAGAAAAAATATGACGAGTCACGTTTCTTAATTTAATATTCTTTATAAGTACAGTTTAATTAATTTTTTGGATTTTAGTTTATTTTTTGATAATACAAAAATATTATAATTTATACCGGTAATGATTTATATTATAATAATATATTTTAAAATATTTTGTACCCTTGTTTTTTTCAAAACACTATCAACCACTTCAATTTACTAGCACTTTGCGTACATTATATATATATATA
>Ga0214545_1000548_pt1 | contig 60980 bp, 22 predicted proteins | sample CNSS4metaG_FD_160064 | JGI IMG/M metagenome (GOLD analysis project Ga0214545, IMG submission 160064) | Root nodule microbial communities from cowpea collected in UCLA plant growth center, Los Angeles, California, USA - CNSS4 | ecosystem: Host-associated > Plants > Roots > Nodule | place: USA... | reverse complement strand
TTTTGACCCACAACAAACAAAGCAAACCATGAACGTTCAATAAAATTCAAACTTTAAACATACGTGCAAATCCCTAACCAGAGAATTGATGGGTGAATTGAACAAGACAGTAGGAAAAAAAAAAAGCACAAGAAAATAGAAAAAAGGCAGCAGCATCAAGCAAGAAACATGAACTAGTAAATTGCATCATCCAAAACAGAAAAAAGAAAAATTGGTTTTTCGCACAAACCAGAGAGAAATGCAGTGTAGAAGAAACCAAGTAGCGAACACAGAGTGTGAGAAGAGAGAGAGAGAGAGAAAGAGATGCTTAATGAGTGAATTGCAGAAAGAGAAGGGACAAAGCTATGCAAAAGTTAGCAACATATAAATAAAGAATATTATTGGAAAGAGTTTAATTTCGTTTATTAATTAATTAATTAATAATGAAATGTTATGAGAAAAGAAATAAAGAAAGTATGATTTAAGATGATAATAAATAATCATGAGTGTCAGTGGCAGGAATAAAGACAAGATATTTATTAAATACTTTATGCTAATTAATAAATAGTAGTACTTTTTTATTTATTGAGAAGAAACGATTTTTGTGTGCATGAAGATGAAATGTACTATGGTATTTTAATATAATAAATAAGCAGTGATAATTGAGGAGAAAGAAATAAAGTGAAAATGAAAACAAAAAACACGTGAAAATCCACGTCATCTTCCAATTTGGATTATTGGAAGCCGAGCCTGGCGTAAACAACAATGTAGTAGTTGCTATCTCTGACACTAATTCGTATGTATTAATTACACTAATCTCTAAAATACGTTTTGTTTATAAACTAAAAAAAAAGGAAAATACAGTATTAATTTAAGGTAGGTTAAAAAAACATTATTAAATAAAATAAGAGTAATTAAAAAAAAACTTTATACTTTAAAAATGCATTTTGCATTGCTTACAATCATAAAGATGACTACATTAAAGATTTTTCTTTTAGGTTTTTAAGCTATTTTTTCAATAATACTCCTTCGTGTAATTATTAAAAGTAATTAATGTAGTGTTTCTTAAGAAAATAATAGAAGAGTTAAGATTAAAAAATGATCAAATTCAGTATAACCAGTTTTATTATATTTTATTTTTAATTTTATCAAATAAATTTATAATTTTAAATTTGTTTAAATATTTACATCTTTATTAATAATTAATAAAGATGGAAGTTGTTTCTCTAATAATTATTTTTTCTATAAATTTATGAATACGACCTACTTTGGAATAACTTTTGGTATGCCGCAAAGATTGTGCTAAAAATATTGTTAACATTTATTTAGTTTGACTCATTGAGTGGGTTTTATAAAAAGAAAAAGTGAAATTAGTATACAGTTTGTTTTATGGAAAAACTCGTATAATTTCTTTCAAAAAATTAATTTGCGCATGGATTAATTATAACTTTTAAAAGTATCCTTAAATTTTTAGTTTTCTAAACAAACTATAAAGAAGTTGGCCAAACAATACTTTTATTGTTTGATTAAAATACACATTTAATATTTTAAAAGATATTTTTGTTAGGATTTATGTATATAAACATAAAAGTGTTTGAAAGATGTTTTTGTCAGGATTTATATATATAAAAATAAAAGTGCGATCTTTTGTAAGGCTAGAATTTATAGGGAATATATAATACAAAAAATGAGACCTAAGTTTATTTTATAGGAGGATCGACACAATTTAAAAAAAAAAAATAAGACCTAAATTTATATATTTTTTACTTTATAAGGTGTTTAATTTTCTTATATCAAAATTTTTATTCAAAAATTAGTATTGTAAGGAGATAATTCATTGAGATACACATTACTTCCAACCCAAACATTTTAAGATAATAAATTACAAATATTTAATTTTATAAAGTATTTAATTAATAAAATGTTTGTTCAAATACTACTTTTTTTCTAAAAATGATACAAACCATATTTAAAATTATAGTTTCAATTTAACTTTAACTTTAACAAATGCTTAAAGACGTTATTTAAATTATAAATTCAACTTTTTTTTTTCTTTTCATTCCAAGTTAATATTTGAACAAGAACTTCGGCCACTTTTGTCTAGAAGTTAAAAATTATTTTGAACATGATTTTTACCATCTTAAAAATAAAAAATTTAAATCATGTTTTAAAATATGATATTTTTTGTTGAAGATCTATTTAATTGAAATTTAAAAGAAAAAATATTTATATTAAGAAAGTAATGTAGATAACGTGTGAAAGAGTGATGATATATGTTAATTCATTTATTATTTTCATCACAAGTAAAATTAAAAAAAAAAAAAAAACTATGGGTTGTTATACACATGAATTTATATCAAATTGTGATAGGTGCTTTAAAAAAATTTATTGCAAAGATACATTAATAATAAAATACGAGCTTAATTCGCATAAATAATTGATTATCTTTATTTGAAAAATTTAAAATAATAGATTTAGGATTTTTTTTTATTTTTCATTTAATATACAATTTTGGTTCACATTTAAATTTCAACATTATGATACATTCTCCTTGTTATGTATCACATTTTTTTTTTTAATTTAGAATGTCTATTAGGTCATAAATCTTTTTACACATGTGTGTATATGTCACAATTTATTATGAAAATTTTATACTGATGCACTTGTTTTTTTATTACCTATACCAAGAATATATCACGAAGAATTTTAAAGTAATAGATATTCTCACCCAATCTACAACATTTAAAAGTTATCGTATCAAAAGACACTAAGGAATTTTTTTTATGTGAAATATGTTATTAGTTATTCAAATTTAAAATAAAATTAAAATTTATTTATATTCAAAATTTTAATACTTCTTGTTCTTAAATTTTAAATATTAATAAATACAATTTTTCAATCCAATCAAATTAAACAATTTTTAAATAATATATAATATTTTAAATTAATATTTAAACTATTTATATTATTTGACATATTTCGTTTGAAATGTGAGTTTAAAATATTATTTAACATACAAAAAATGATACGAAGTTAAAATGATTATATTTTTTTGTTTTTTAAATATTAAAACTATAATGCATTAAAATTTAAAGTATGAAAAAAATTTAGATCTAAATTTAAGCACTGCATATTTAGTTTTTTTTTATTACAAACATGGAATAGTAATAAAGAAGAAACATAGGAATTTATAATTTATAATTTATATTAAAAATAATGGGTCAAAAAACTAGTAACTCTACAAAGAAACCACATACACAACAATTAGTGTTAAAAGGACAGAAAACCAAAAAGTTTTTTACATTGTAGTTTTTTAAGGTTTATTATTTTATTCAATTTCCAAATTACATTAATGAATATTAATTTTATTATTTTAAAATGTATTAAAATCTTTTTTAATGTATTAACATCATTATATTTAAAGACTCAATATAGAAATAATACAAAAAATTGAATAAAAAGTTTGAATTATCAAAAATTGAGTTTTTATGATTAAAAAGTCCATAATATATATATATATATATATATATATATATATATATATATTTTAAATATTGAGAATCAAAATGATAAAAATGAGAAAGTTAAATATATAAAGTGAAAATTTATAAATGAAAATTTATATTTGAAAATTATATAATTTATTGTGTGTTGTTTAGATCTTTAGTTAGTATTGTTAGTTTATTCATGATACCTTAATCCACTTAATTAAAAAAAAACTATAAATATTGCGAACAAAAAAAAATTATTTTAAAGTATATTTTAAAATATATTTTAAAATATACAAATATTTTCCTACAAACCCTAAATATTTAGGCATTCTATTAGATATAAAAGAAACAGTTTATTACAGCAATAATAAAAAAAATCAATTTTTACATGAACACATTTTAAGTTTTTTGAAATTTTTAACCTCAGGCAAGTTTGGGAAAAATGGTCTAGAATAAATAATAAGAAAGAATTACAGAGATAAATCCTTTAAACTAAAGAAGGATCAGCTAAAGTAATTGTTCAGATATTACAAAAAGTAAACATTAGAAATCAAATTCGCGTTGAGAGAGAGTAATATTCCAATATTTTAAATTTGATTTTATGTATGAGTGATCACAATTTTAATTTAAATTGAGATTACTTGAATTTAAATAATAATAATAATATTGGAAGAGAAGTAGTATAAATATCCAAAATAATGATTTGCAGATAAATTTTAAGAAAAACATGAAAAAAAAAATAGTACATGAGTATATCTGCAGACATAAAATGAGAATGACGTGGCACCAATCGGAGCCTCTATTACCTTATCCCACATCGAAAATCTAATCCATTAGTCCCAATCATCCTCTTCCAAATCCAGTATCCATTGCCACATAACAAACTCCAAAGTTCAAACTCAACCATCTCCACAAGTTCCTACCACCATAGTCTCATCACAGAGCCAGAAACAGTAAGAGAAAAAGATCAGAGCTCAATGGCTTCTACCCAATGTTTCTTGCACCACCATGCCCTCACCACCCCAGCCAGATCCCCATCACAACGCACCATGGTTAGCACCAAGCCCAACCATCTCGTGTGCAAGGCTCAGAAACAGACACCCCAAGAGGATGATGCTGCTCCTATCTCTCGCCGTTTAGCTCTCACTGTGCTCATTGGTGCTGCTGCTGTTGGCTCCAAAGTCCAACCTGCAGATGCAGCCTATGGTGAAGCTGGTATATCACTTTCTCTTTTTCTCATCGTGCAATTAGTCGAATTTGAATTGGATTTTCTATGTCATGTTCTTCTGTTCCGAAAAACTCAATAGAAAATCTGAACTCTGGTCAGATAGAGTTTCTACTAGAATTGAAGTTTCATGTCCATAGTTTGCTGAAGAAATATTTGAATTAAAGATTAGTACAGATTATTACTGATGTAGAACTCTGATTCTGATTGATTGAAGAATACCAAGACTAGACTCTTAGTTAAATTATGCATTTGGCCATAAAGTCTCTAATACCATTGAGTTGAAGTTGTTAGGGTGGGCACATAAATGGATTTGATCCCTGTAGTAATGGGGATTCCATGATTTATTTGAGCAACTTTTGGTTGTTTTTCTTGCAGCCAATGTGTTTGGAAAGCCAAAGTCAAACACAGATTTCTTGCCATACAATGGAAATGGATTCAAACTATCGATTCCCTCAAAATGGAACCCTAGCAAAGAGGTTGAGTACACAGGCCAGGTTCTTAGATACGAGGATAACTTTGACACAACCAGCAATGTCGTTGTCACAGTGACTCCAACTGATAAGAAGTCCATCACTGACTATGGTTCACCCGAAGAATTCCTCTCAAAGGTAAAAAGAAAGATTTCATTCTTAAATTTGTTTCAGGTGTCTCAAACCTTTGAACTGCTGATATTCAATTCAAAAGTTGGTTTTTTGTAATTGCAGGTGGATTATTTACTAGGAAAACAGGCCTTCTTTGGTGAAACTCAAGCTGAGGTAAGTGATTGATGATGATGAAAAACAAATGCACTGAATAATAATGGCATAGCATGTTCTAACTGAGTTTGAACATGAAATGTTGCACAGGGTGGTTTTGATCCAAATGCTGTGGCCACAGCTAACATCTTAGAGAGTGCTACACCAGTGGTTGATGGGAAGCAGTACTATGTTTTGACTGTGTTGACAAGAACAGCTGATGGAGATGAAGGTGGGAAGCACCAACTGATCAGAGCAACTGTAAAGGATGGAAAACTGTACATTTGCAAGGCTCAAGCTGGAGACAAGAGGTGGTTTAAGGGAGCAAGAAAATTTGTGGAGAGCACAGCAAGTTCTTTCAGTGTTGCTTGAAAAACTTGAATAGCAGGTTATATATATAAATGCTATGTGTAAATGAACCTTAAGTGCATGCTATCTATGTTTTTGAGTTGTCTAACCTCCCTTTTGTCCAAGAGTTTCATAATTTAAGGGACTTGGTTGGATTAAGTATCTCAATACTTCTTTTTTCTTGCCCTTGTAAAGACACCCACCATCCCCTTTTTCTTTTTGTGTTTAAGCATTTTAATTTGCAGCACCCATCGTATTAAAGCTAATACACTGCAAACATGAAACTAGATATCAAATATGAGATTGGATATAAGTGGTGGTTCAATAAGAATCTAATGTCGAATGACAGGATACATTCAACAGATAAAAAATCTCAATAAATTATGCAAAACCAGAGAGATTTATATCCAATTGTCGATCTTGATCAATAAAATAAGTTTAAGAGTACAAAATAAACTATCAAATCTAATTAAATATTGATTGACATAATTTTTAAAATCAAGTCGCAATTTAAAAATGAATTATGATAAAAAGTTAAATTTTCCTTTTATGTTAATAAAATAATTACTATAAAAAAAATTTATGAGACAAATATTTCATTATCAATCATGACAAGAGAGTTAATTTTTTATTTTTTAAAATAAAATAGAGCATGTGAAAAAGACCGAAATAAACACAAGCAATAAATAACTTAAAAAATAAGAAAAGAGAAAATAGATAAAATAATTTTTTTCCATATTTTAATTTTATATTTTACTATTTACTAACGTCATACTTTATAAAATAAATATCTAACTTAATTATCATAAATTCTTATTATATACTGATAATTTATTTTAATCTAAATGATATGAAATCTTCCGCGATAACTATTCCATAAAATTTTAATAAAGTTATCGTCGTAAATTTTAATATTGTTTTAAAAGAAGAAAATTGATATGTTTTTTTTTTTTTTTAAAATACACGAATAAAGTTTAAATAATGATTTTGTACAAATGGTTCAAAGCCACCACCACTATAAAATCTACACAGAACCACAATGTATGATTGTTATCTATAAACATAATTTTAGAAAAAGAATTAAACCTTAGTTACATGTATCTTAAAAATGTTCAAATCACAACTTAATTGAAACATGAGTTTAATATTGTTTTTCCAAGCATTCCCTGTTTCTTTTTTCTTATAGATCCTGGATGTCGGTAGGTACATGTATTATATAATCTTAGAACATTTATTTTGAAAATTAACAAAAAGAAAAAAGTGAATGAAAGTTAAATGATCTAGTTATCCATTTTATTATATTTGGAGTGAGTGGAAATCTCTGACACCAACATGACTCAATAATTTAAAATGTCCACGCTTCTCATCCTCTCTATCCAATGTGCACACATACATACATCTACCACCAAACGTGCCTTACTTAGTTAATGTACCATTATTTATTAATATTTTTACGAAAATTACTAATTTTTATTTTAATTTAATAAATGATAAAATGATAATATTATAAAGAGTTAAATATTTTTTTTTTCTTGAATTTTTGGAAAAAATTGAAATCAGTCATTTTTTAAATCTTTGACCTAATTTATCTTTTAACTTTGTTTATAACCGTGTGAATTTAATTTTTTAATTAAATTTTGTTAAATTTATTTGATATTTCAAATACATTTTATAGTATTTTTTAACTAATATTTAAATAATAATATGTCAAACAGTATAAACAGGTAAAAGACTATCATGAAATATGTTTCAAAAATTACTTAACAAAATTTGGTTGAAAATTAAATTCACACATTTCTAAATTTATACAATTCTAAATTTATACGATTAAATTGGAATAAAATTTAAAAAAAATTAATTTAATTTTTATTTAAATTGAGGTATTCAAAATATATTTAACCATATTATAAAAAAGTGTAACATTTTTATAATATAAATGTTTGAAAACCATTGAAGTTTCGTGTGAAATCATGAAAGTAATGGCGTGATGGTTTAAGAAACAAGGAAGGCATATACCAAATCAAAGAAAGTGTTTGTTTGTAGTTAAGGGTGCTCATTGTCATTTCACAACTTCACACAAAAAGTTATATGGAAGAAAATACTAGAAAGATAAAATAAGAACAGATAGCAATTAAAATTTATCTAATAATTTATTCATATGAAATTTAAACGTTATAATTATTTTTAATAAAGTTTTTATTTCGTTTCATGATTCAAACCGTTTATATATAGTTGCACCTTTTTGATAATTTACCATATACTACAGAATTTATAAATTAGAATTACAAAAAATTCATCGTTATAATTGAAGATATATTAAATTACACGTATATATATGTTATCATTGTTTGCAGGCATAAGCAGAAAGAAGGTTTGGGATTTTCAGCGTGTGTGTGGTTTTGGTAACTGAAGAGTGTGTGAAGCAGCAGCAGAAGAAGAAGAAGGAATCGGCGGTTTTCAACTCACGATCGCGTCTCAGACTTTGATTCCGATCGTTGCTTTGCTTGTTCGGTAAGTCGGTGGATCATCACCGTCGTAATCTTCTTCTCATGTTATTGGATCTGCGACTTCTGATGCCGATTCTTCTACCTTATCCTGTTTCTGTTACTCTTCCGATTTGCTCGACGTGTCTCTGTTTATTTCATAGGGAAATGCATATTATAATTTGTTTATTTATTATATATTATTTATTTATTATGCAATTTTTGAGTTCGGTTTCGCTTGCGAGATGATATTTTTGAGTTTGCCAGGCATCGCGGGGTCTTATTGATTTGGTAGATGAAAATAAAATTGGTTTAAACATTGTGCTTTGAAGTAACTAAGCTCGGATTCTTGCATTATTCTTTTTATTGTTGTTGATGATGTTTGAATTTGAGGAATCAGTTTGCGGTTTTAGCTTGTTTTCTATGGACTCAGTCCTATTCTGCTTACTGTTGTTGTTTGTGTTTCTATGCAGACATTTTTTTTTTTTGGAGTTTGCTCGTGTTAATTTCTACGTGGACATTTTCGAAATTTGTGTTAGTTTGCCGTTTCAGTTTGAGGATTTTGTTTACTGGTTTAGCTTCTGTTATTTCAGGACTTGGTTTTATTGCACTTACTGTTGTCATTGCTGTTTTTCATGCAGACATTTTTTTCCTTGTGGTTTTTCAGTGGCATTTTGTAGGTGTGTGGTCGTATGCGTTGTTTTCTCGCGCTGCTGAAATTATATATGGGCTGAGGGGCACTTTTCATGGGAGGTGTGGAAGATGAAGAACCAGCCTTGAAGCGGATGAAGTTATCCTCAAAAGGATTAGTTGCCTTGTCTAACGGTTCTTCTTCTAAAGAGCCTGTTGGAGGCTTGTCCAGGGACTTCATGGCTCGGGCCCTACCGTCTAAAGGGGACGAACAAGTTGTTGGTTCCAAAGGGGTTATAAAGAAAGAGGAATTTGTCAGGATAATTGCAAAGGCTTTATATTCTCTTGGTTACGGAAAGAGTGGGGCACATCTAGAGGAGGAGTCTGGAATAGCTTTACACTCTCCTGGGGTGAATCTATTTATGCAGCAAATACTTGATGGGAATTGGGATGACAGTGTAGCCACATTACGTAAAATTGCTCTGGCAGATGAAAGCGTGGTCAGGTCAGCCTCATTTTTAATATGGGAGCAGAAATTCTTTGAGCTTCTAAATGGTGAAAAGGTCATGGAAGCATTGAAGACCTTGAGGACGGAGATTACTCCACTTTGCATTAATAGTAGTAGAATTCGAGAACTTTCCTCCTGCATAGTTTCACCTTCTCCTAGACTAGATATTGTAAGGGTGAGGTCTCGGTCAAAGCTTCTGGAGGAATTGCAGAAACTGCTTCCCCCTACAGTAATGATACCTGAAAAAAGGTTGGAGCATCTAGTTGAACAAGCGCTCATCTTACAACGAGAGACATGCCCATTTCATAATTCATTGGATAAGGAGATGTCATTATATTCAGATCATCATTGTGGGAAAGATCAGATTCCTTCCAGTACATTACAGGTTAGAAAATGATATGTTTAGTAGATATTTTTGACTTGTTAATTAGTAGTGATAGCAGAAGCAGCTTCCTCTATGTTGTTTGCCTGTTCCTAATTAGATCTCTGTTTGTTAGTCTTTCTTTTGTCTGTATTATTTCATGATTACAAATAAATGTTCTCTACATTTGTGAAAATGTGAATGCTAAATGGTGGCATCTTGTTAATGGATATGGCGATTGTTGAGGTCCTGTGAATTTTCTTTTTAATTTTCTCAGTGCGTAAAAGTAAAAGAAAGGTTAATGGGTAGAAAGTGATAAGGACTTGGGTATTATGGGGTGTTGAGTCCTATATTGTATTGTGATACTCAGTGGAGTACTTAAGTGTTTGATTATCGTCCTAACAAATTACTTTTTAAGGGAGGGTTCCTAAGTGCTTATTAGAACAGTTTGATAAACAATTAAATACATGTTGGCGATGTCCAATTATCATAGCTTTTGAAAAGACTTAGTCATGTTAGTTTGTCGTTTGAGTTGAGAAAATAATGTCCTGGATGAAATTTTGCATCTGTTTTTCCTACAAGCATATTTTTCAGTCAAAACAAGGTCATATGTTGTTAATGCCTTGGCTTGGTAGTTTGCTTTTGCCCTTTACCTTTCGATAATCCTGCTTCCTACTCTGAGAGTACCAAGTTGTTTCCAATTAGAAGACATTAATCTTAAAGTAGAATGTCTTTTTGATGTAAACCCATCCATCCCCATTTTTACATGTGCATGCCCTTTATATTTCATATAGAAGTCCATGGTCAGTGCTTCTAATAATATTGAAAAATCTAAATTAAAATATCCTGACAACTGATGCACAGCTTGTAGGAACTTAATGACCAAATTTACATAATTACAGCTATCTGGGCAAGGCACCATTTCTATGGGTGTCATGCATTTCTCTATATATATGCAATTACACTATTTAGAACTGCAATATCTACCTAAGATGCCTTCATCACTTTTTACTTATTAAAATACTCTTCATGTCTTGTAAATGAGATGCATGAATAATCTAATTTATTTCAAAAAACAATCCCCAATTTTTTACATAGGTTTGATATTTATAATCTAATTTCCTTAAAAGGCCAATCCCCAAAACCAGGGAGGAGAAATGAGACAAGGTACAGAATTTGTCTTGTGGTTTCATCCTTTTGTCATCTATTTACAATGATCGTCCTGTCTTCACTTTGTATATTGCATGGATAGTATCTACCTTCTAATACTATTTTCTTTCTTGATAATATTGCAACAGATATTAGAGGCACATGATGATGAAGTCTGGTTTGTACAATTTTCACATAATGGGAAATATTTAGCTTCAGCATCAAATGATCGAACTGCAATAATTTGGGAGGTAATATTTGATATTGATCTCATAATTTACACTTTCTCTTTTCTGCTCTTTCATTCTTTTTTTTACTTTCTGCTAAATTTGTCTTCAATACTTGTGTTTGATTTAGCCATCATACTGCAAATTCAAATCCCAGTTATAATGTTTTCCATCATATTTCAGACCCCCTGTGGATCAAGACACAAAAATTGCATTCTAACACGTAAAATAGTTTAATGCTATGAAATCAGGTGTCACTTTTTAAATTTTTTTAAATAGGTTGGCATAAATGGTGGACTGACTGTAAAGCATAGATTGACTGGTCACCAGAAACCTGTTTCTTCAGTTTCATGGAGTCCTAATGACCAAGAGCTCCTCACATGTGGAGTGGAGGAGGCTATTAGGCGTTGGGATGTTTCCACTGGCAAATGCATCCAAATTTATGAAAAAGCTGGTACTGGCCTGGTTTCCTGTACGTGGTTCCCGTGTGGGAAATATATACTTTGTGGTTTCAGTGACAAGAGCATTTGCATGTGGGAATTGGATGGGAGAGAAGTGGAGTCTTGGAAAGGACAAAAAACCCTTAAGATATCTGATTTGGAAATCATGGATAACGGGGAAGAGATTCTAAGTATTTGTAAACCCAATTCTGTACTGTTGTTCAATAGAGAAACAAAGAATGAGAGGTTTATTGAAGAGTATCAACCAATAACGGCTTTTTCCTTATCGAAGGATAACAAATTCTTGTTGGTTAATCTTTTGAATCAAGAAATACATCTATGGAACATTGAAGGCGATCCTAGGCTTGTTGGCAAGTACAAAGGTCATAGACGTGCCCGATTTATTATCAGGTCTTGCTTTGGTGGCCTTAAGCAAGCTTTCATTGCTAGTGGAAGTGAGGATTCACAGGTATGAATCCTTGATCATTTATCAAAACTAACGTATACTTCTCCCATTTGCAAATTGAAAGGCTTTGATGCTTGTATGTTTCTTATATAGTCAAAGATAATTGTTTTTAAATTTTAATTCTGTGTTTTATTATAAGAATTTGGTGCATGTCTAGTGTAACTTAAATTCTAGGAAATAATCACATAGTTTTCAAAAGTGCACTAAAAGAATTGTTAAAATAAATCGTTGTTTCTTCAGATCAAGTTTAAGATGCACTTGGTGTGCCTGGAAAGACTCATTAAAATATTGGCATAAAAGACCCATGGAATGGTGCTTTTTGTTCGATTGATATACTGAACATCTTTATAATATTAGTTGAAGAATGAATTCAACTACTATTATTGTAATGATCAGGAACTGCTGTCTTGGCCTTCTTGGTTTTCAGTTTGTCATATTTACTAGTTTTTAGCTGCGGTGTTTATTCAGTTTGTGTTTCTTTTTGGATGTGAAACAATTTTATGCAGCATATAGGATCCCTGCAATGTTATTAAACCTCTTATGATAGTGAGTTGTATTGGATAAATTTGGACAAGCATTAAAGTTGAAGTGTATGTTTGTAGGTTTACATATGGCACAGAAGCTCAGGGGAGCTAATAGAAGCATTGGCTGGTCATTCAGGATCTGTAAATTGTGTGAGCTGGAACCCAGCAAACCCCCACATGTTAGCCTCAGCTAGTGATGACCGGACAATTCGGATATGGGGCCTAAATTCTCTGCACAACAACTACCAAAATGTTCCCACCAATGGCGTCCACCATTACTGCAATGGGGGATCTTAGATCACCAACTCATTCCAATTGATTTCTCTCTCTCTCTCTCTCTCTTTCTGATCATTGCAATCGTGTAAATACCAATTTCTATTACCACAAGTGGACCATTCATGTTAAAAAATGCATGTTACTTCTCATTATCTCATAATTTCTATTCATTGCACACTTATACCTTCACAATGATTCTTATATCTAATGTTTGAGGTTTTAAGTTTGTTGATGAAAATGTAAAATTTGTTTCCTGAATTTCGTTACGATTTTATGTTTATTTAAAGAAATTAAAAGGGAATATTAAATAATGCTAGACGATCAAATATACTAAAACAAATATAATTAAGAAATTACTCTATTTTATCTCATTTATACCAGATATTTAATTAATGTAAATTCAGTCAACGTTCAACTTTCCAAGTCTCTTTTATATCAAATAATTTTAACCATATGTAAAAATATTGTTGAATAAAAATAGCTTAAAATATTTTTGTTATTTTTTCCATATATGATTTATTTTTACATAGTGTAATTAATTTTAGAATAACTTAAAAGGAAAAAAAAATTGTATTAAAAAAATGAGATTGTCATTAATTCTTTTGTGCTTATTCACTTCATCTTCTTCTCGCTTACCCCTGGCTAACACAGATTTTCTGCTTCTAAATCGAGAGGATGGTAGATTACATTTTTTGAGTGTTTTTAACTGATCGGTGTTAATACCTTTTGACTGTAATAAAGTAGAAGCCTATGATATAATTTTGGGAATAAAATGAATATGTTTTTGCCCATAAGAGCGATTTCAAGACTATAAATGATACTTGCAATATCAGTATATCTTTATTTTTCTTATATATGCTTATATGAATCTGACTTGTTGCATTGTTGTTTTTTTATATCAATAATAAGTATACTGTGCTCACTGGTTATGTTTATAAGTTCTTTTTTTAAAAAAAAAAAACTACATGCCAAAGAAAGTAATATTAGACATTGGTATGTCTCAGCAGTAATAAAATACTAACAAGAAATTTTTATATATATAAAACAGTTAAAAGTAAATTGATTCTTTTGGAAGGATTTTAGGATTGGGTCATTATAAATGAAAAATTAATTTATAAGAGATTTATTTTCATATGCAAATCCACAGAAACGAATTTCAATGAATTGAAACTAAGGGATAAAGGAACATAGTTAAGAAACTTTAAAATATAATTTCTTGTCAATCGTCAAAATCAAAATCTGAAATTACCTTTTCGTAATACCATAGGTTAAGTAAAGCAGTTCTGTCAATTTAAAACATTTTACTCGATTATTTCCGATAAAGAATAAAATAGTTGAGAAATGAACAAATATAAAATATTTACCTAAATGGAACAACATAAAACGAAACAATAGACGTAGGAGGTAATGTTCTGAATGCTAAGATTTTGAATCTAGGGCACCGGGCACATTATTTGAAAATTAAATATTAATCTATCGAAATATTACAATTTCTTTTAAAAGATAATATCCCTTTAACATAGAATATTCTATTTATACGACCTAAAAATAAAATTCGTAAACATTGTTTATTTTATACAAATAGGTTTAGAGATCGAACCCTCGCATGCAAGACATTTAAGCCGTAACAATTTAAATTTTGAGAAAATCAGCAACAGAAACTGAGACACAAAACGCATATACAATAGGAGCTGCGCTTGCGACAACTTCTTCACTTGGATTCTTTCGTCGGAAACGATGGCCAAAAACAGAGAGAAGAAAGGAGAGGCACTTCACCGCCAAACCCCCAAAGTTGATGAAGTCACCAGGATTCGCATTTCCCAGATTCTGGAACAGTTCCGAGCTTCAAAAGATGAAGGTTACCCTCCAACATTCAATGCTTCCCCTTTATTTTTCTGCCACTGTTTCACCCTTTGATGCAGAGGAATGTCACGCCACCGTTGTCTTGTTCATTTCTCTTTCGGGAATGTTGTTTCTGAGTGATTGGGTGTTTTGTTTGGATTGGATATTTGCACGTTTTTGTTGTTGTGAAGTTTGAGTTGGGTAGTTCGTGACCCACTTGAAATCTGTGTTGGAAGGATGATGATTGCATGGGTGTGTCCACTGATGAAATCCGGGTTTGTTTTTGTTTTTGTTTTTCTGCAGTGTACAAGTTTGATGCTGGTTTGTCCAACCAAGAGCGTGCTTTGGTGCATCAAATGTCCCAGAAAATGGGGTTTAGATCTAAAAGTTCTGGGTGAGTGTTAAAGGCAGCTCACTTCAATTGCAATTTTAAATCTGTAAGACTTACGGTCACAGTTGTTGAATGGAATAGTTGGTAATGGAATGCTTTTTTATTGGGTGTTTGCTGTTTGCATATTGTATTGTTGATATTGGACCTGTGTTTTGCTTAGGCTTGGGAATGACAGGAGAGTGTCCGTTCAGAAAATAAAAAAGAAGTCTGACACTGATAATGGGTTTCGAAATCTTCCTCATTTCACATTTTCTGAAGAGGCAAAATGGGTGCTGGGGGATTTATTTGCCCATTATCCTCCTGGTGATGGAGACTTGTGGGAGATGGTTGGAGAAAATAGTGACAGTACTGCTGAAAAAACAAAACAGAAGCAGGATGATATTTTCAGCAGGCCTTCGATGAGCAAAAATGAAATTGCTAAGAGATTGGAAGCTCTTTCTTCTAGAATTAACAAAGTCCCTAACTTGAAACAGGTTAATTTTCTCTCCGTCTCCTTTCAGCTTCAGAAACCTACATGAATGAATTTTGTTGGAAAACCTATATGAATTTTATTGTTTAGAGTTTACTTTGAGCTATCAGGACTGAATATTATTTCGATAGTAATAAAATGGTGGAACAGGTTGCAATGAGTGGGTTTACATGTTCTTTGGATTTGGACTTAGGAACTGACTTAGTTTTACAAAATTGCATTGTAAGGCGAGAACTACCCAAGCCTTACAAGCATTACTCATGTGATATCTGTAGCCAATGTCAGATTTTAACCCAATAAGAGTCAACATTTTGGTAGCTCTACGCTATGATGCTTCGTTCAGCCATTTTGGGTCAGCTTTATTGTTGGCAGTCCTTTCTGAGACACTGAAAAAAGAAGCGAGCCAATGCAGGTGGCCTAACAATGGATTTATGATAGTCTTTGACATCATCTTAAAATTTGAGCATAGGATCTAACTGAACACATGTAAAGTCGGTGAGAATTTGTCTTAATTAGAGGTATCACCTGTTAAACTTATTTCACGACATAGGATCTAACTGAATACATATCATTCACAATTTGCTAGTAAGATCTTAAATGACTCTGTTGTATAAATATTGGTTAATAGATGAGTCAATAGAAACCCTAAAGGGACTTATGCTATAGCTACAAGACTGCAATCCAGCTTCTTCTTGATTAATGTTGGTCCTTCTCTACGTGTTGTGTCCTGTCATGAAGAATTATGTTGTGTGCCATACTAATGCTGATTTAGTGTCACAAAATGGCTTCATAGGTGTTTCATTTTTTCCTGAGTTCTAAAGGTACAAATTTTCATCCATAATAGCTCACAATAAAAATTTTAATGTAAAATAATGATATTATGAAAAAAATAATATTTACATGTACTTAAATAGGTTGACCTATTCCCATAAAAGACTTTTGAATGACATAAAGTCTGAACTTTTGAACTCAATAGTCTTTTAGGAAAGCCTTGGCCTCAACTTGCCTGATGTCCCAATAGGAACTTGACCTATTTTCTCCCCTTTTTTGAGAAAAAGGTGAAAGAAAATCATTTGTTTATCTTGCAACACAACAGAATGATGTTTTTCTATTATTCCTCTCGCAATGTATGTATAATATTTGAAAAGGAATAGTCTTGTTATCAATTCATTTGTTTGGTTTCCGTTCTTGCAGATCATTGAAGATAGATCTAAGCTTCCAATTGCATCTTTCAAGGATGCAATTACGTCAACTGTTGAATCTCACCAGGTTAATTTAAAATTTTTCTTTGTAAACTTGCCTTTGGATATGCATCTACTTGGTAGCTTGGGTGCTGATTGCACTATGATTGAGCTTTATGATTCACATTGACATGTTGAATATACCAAATAACATAGTTGAGTTAGATTTTAGTTTTACTGCATTTCTACACATTAATTAAATTTAATTTGGATCTTATATTTTTGCATGTGTTTTGATCTTAATATTCCTTCCATGTGTTTCGAAGCAGGTAGTTCTCATATCTGGTGAAACTGGTTGTGGAAAGACTACGCAGGTTACCAACTCTTTGCCTTGTCTTTATTATGGTACAGCTACATTTACATGTAATTTGTTTGCGCCTGTTCTAGATAATAAATTTTTGGTCATGTATTGATGTTTTTATGATTGGTCCTTTTAGTGTGTATGCTTGTGAATTGTGATACAAATTTGCACCCATATTTCCATTTTTGCACTAATGCAGTTGCTTTTCTATTTTAAATTTCAACTAATTGGCTTTGATAATTGTGGACACACTGATAATTACATGATGCTTTGTGATTTTGGGTTTCATCCATCTGTAATTCCATCATTGTATATGGACCAAGGTCTTTTAACAATCTGTGCTTTGTATTTATCGTTCTCTTTTTTTGTTGTCCTGTTTTAACTTTCTATTAAACATTATTCAGGTTCCACAGTTTATTTTGGATCATATGTGGGGTAAGGGAGAGGTATGTAAAATAGTTTGTACTCAGCCTCGGCGAATCTCTGCAACTTCAGGTGTGCAACTCTTCTGGATTTTGGACCTAATTTTTAATCTTTATTTTTATGTCTCACTTGAAATTTGTTTCCTTCTGCTGTTTCTATGTATAGTTTCTGAGAGAATCTCCGCTGAGAGAGGAGAGACTATTGGAGAAAATGTGGGATATAAGGTAATTTTATTGATGTATCTTTGGTGTAGTAATGGTACTGTGATCCTTTATTTGGATTTATTTTGTATAGAAATATTTATACGAACGCCTCTGTTATCATAATCAAACCAGTTTTTTGCATTTGTGTATTACACATATGATGCACCTTGTTTTATCGGTACTGAGTAGGAAATCTACAGGATGTCATCAGTAGGGAAGTATGAGTTTTCTTGTTACTGTCTCAATCAACAATCTTTTCTGTTTCCAATACCTCTGTCTTTCTTACATAGAATTATACCTTTTTCCCCATTCAACATTCTCTATCCTATGTTGGTTATGCGAGTCCCTTTTAAAGTTATGGGTTGCCTTCCTTCTTAGCAAACTTTACTAGCTTTTCTAGTGGTTTACACATCTCATGAACATCGAGTTCTATCTTACATTTTCAACAAAAAAATCCAGATTCGGTTAGAAAGCAGAGGGGGAAGACAATCATCAATTGTGCTCTGTACCACTGGAGTGCTACTAAGGGTGTTGGTTTCCAAAGGTTCCCGTTCGTCTAAGATAGGGCACATGAAGGATGACATTTCTGGAATCACTCACATAATTATGGTACTTCCTTTAAATTACTTTCTATCTTCAGCAAGAGCATAAACGTGTGGTACTTAATCTTTGGTAAATACTTCACGTTTTTATTCTTCCATATCACTTTTTCATTTACTGAATTATTTGCATGGTCAAAAACTTGGTTATTAGGCATGACAGGTAAGTTCTTAGATAAATGGTTTAATTGAAAATTTGAACTGACTGGGAAAATCTGTTAAAATATGAAAAATTGTTTTTGAAATTGTTGTAAAATTAGCTGTTTGGTTGGAGAAATGTATTTTGTTTTGATTTTCGGTTTTCACTTTTAATGAGAAAAATGTCACATTGTTTTCACTTAGTTTTCCGCTTTTTCATAACTTTGTTTAGGTTGGTCAGGGTGATTGGTTAATTTGGACTGGTTGGTCAAGTCACCTGTTAGCCTGAAAAACCATCCGAGTCATGCCAGGCCACATTGATTTTATAACATCTCCAATCTAATAATTAATATACTTCGGTTATATCACCACTTCCCTGTTGGATTTTGAACGACCTGCCCAAACCCATTTTTATTGAAACATTGGGTGAAAGTATTAAAACTTGATGTTGTTTAATTACTTTAAAACTAGAAAAGTTATCACTGGTTTAATGATTGCATATTGCTAGAAGTTTAATGTGAAAAATTATAAAACAGTTACTAAATAGTGACTGTAACTACATAAACTAGATCAGACTTAAAATAAATGGTTTTCAGACAGTCTCTTCCGCAATGGGTATCCGCAACTATGCCGTGATAGATATTGTACTCTGAGGGGAAATGAACTTTGAAACTTTCATGTTATTCTCTTATTGACTTTGAGAGGAGTCGGAAGTGAATTCAAATGTCTTCATAGATTATATCTTCTAAATCCCAGCATGCGATTCATGTTCTGCACATACTTTCTTTGGAAAGTATGCCTTGGCATATATATAAAGCATATCCTGTGTATACTATCCTTGCAAAGTAGGCATTGCGAACTAAGTGATTTTCATTTTTGTTCAGGATGAAATTCATGAAAGGGATCGATACTCTGACTTCATGTTGGCAATCATCAGGTATATCATTAAGAAGAACTTATTGCCCTCTACTCTCTAGTGTGATGTGGTTAATACAAATGTATAAATGCATGTTGCATAAGTGAGGGGGAAATTGGGCTGTATGGGTTAAGCTTGTTTTAGATATTTTGCACCTAATAGCATTAGTTTTTTTGGGTAGAGTTGAGTTGGTCCTTAATGAGCAAAAAAGCCTTTTTCTAAAAGGTATGTGGCAAGAACTTCCCTGTTATGTTTAATCTTCCCTCAGAGAAGAAAGATAACGAAGAAGATTACTTGCCTAAGAGGTCTGTCTTGTTTTTGAACTGATACCTCTGATTTTTGTTAACCTAAATGCAGAGACATGCTCCCTTCATATCCTCACCTACGTCTGGTCAGTTCAAATTTATTACATCTAATCATATTTTTATCTCTATTGTTCACCTCCGGTCAAGTACTTATTTAGTTAATAATTATTTATTTTCCATTTTTAACCTTCTGGTGCTCTAATATTACAGATATTAATGAGTGCCACCATTGATGCTGTGAGATTTTCTCAATATTTTGGGGGCTGCCCAGTCATCAGTGTTCCGGGATTCACTTATCCGGTAGTTATATTGTAGCAGGCTGTAATTAACTAATACTTTGTCACATGTTACTTACTACAATGTCTACCCAATCTTTCTTCAGGTCAAAACTTTCTATTTGGAGGATGTACTTTCTATTGTAAAATCCAAGAATGATAATCATCTTGATAGTACTACATCTAGTACTTCAATAAACACCAGGGAGCTAAGTGAAGAAGAGAAGCTTTCTATGGATGAAGCTATTAATTTGGCTTGGTCTAATGATGAATGGGACATGCTGTTAGAGTTGGTTTCTTCTGAAGGAACTCCAGAACTCTTTAATTACCAACATTCTTTAACTGGCATTACTCCACTAATGGTGTTTGCTGGGAAGGGTAGAGTGGGTGATATGTGCATGCTCTTATCTTGTGGGGCAGATTGCAATTTAAAGGCCCAGGATGGAATGACTGCACTGGAGATTGCTGAAAGGCAAAAGCAACCAGAAGCAGCTGAAATATTGAAGAAGCACTTAAACAATGATTTTTCCAACTCCACAGAAGAGAATAAGCTACTTGATAAATACCTGTCAACAGTCAACCCAGAACTTGTTGATATTGTTTTGATAGAGCAGCTGATAAGAAAAATATGCATTGATTCCACAGATGGAGGGATCCTTGTTTTTCTTCCAGGCTGGGATGAAATAAATAGAACACGTGAGAAATTGTTTGCATCATATTTTTTCAAGAATTCCTCAAAGTTTATGCTCATATCTCTACATTCAATGGTTCCAAGCATGGAACAAAAGAAGGTTTTTAGGCGCCCACCTCATGGTTGCCGCAAAATTGTACTATCAACAAATATTGCTGAAACTGCTATCACCATTGATGATATTGTGTATGTCATAGACACCGGACGAATGAAGGAAAAAAGTTATGATCCTTATAACAATGTCTCAACTCTTCAGTCATCTTGGATTTCAAAAGCAAGTGCTAAGCAGCGAGAGGGACGTGCTGGCCGCTGTCAACCTGGAATATGTTATCATCTATACTCAAGGACTCGAGCAGCTTCCTTACCAGATTTTCAGATTCCAGAAATTAGGAGAATACCTATTGAGGAGCTTTGTTTGCAGGTATTCCATCTTTCCTGATTGGTGACTCTAAATCTTGGTTCTTGTTACTGAATGATAAAATGGTAAAAATTTCTCTGATAAACATGAAAATTTAGCAAATGGAAAAAATTAGTCAATTCTTAATGCTAAATTCAAACTTATGTTTTATTTTTATGAATTCATTTGTGCAAAATGTGGTTAATTACTGATTTGAGCGAAGGAAACAACTTTCTTCTAAGGTTTTTGGAAGAGAAAATAGTGAAGGGTCTTGTTGCATTCTTTGATGAAATTGGTGTCTATGATATTCTGTGTCTGAGGTTAAGATTGAAAAGATGTCTCTAGTTTTGAAAGCGTGTTAAGGTTGAAAAGATGCCTCAAGTTTTGAAAGTGTTTTGACGCTACATCGTATATGTGATTTGGTTGTTACTTGTGAGATTAGATAAAGCAGCTACACTCATTTACTGAAGGTCAAGTAGTACACCAACTCATTATTTCTGGTTTGAGTATCAGTTTGAAAAAGTTTTAAACCCAACTGAATTTAATTTTGAACAAGTTATATATGTTTGTGTTACCAGATTCATCTTGTATAAATTTAAATTAGTATTGAAAGTACACCAACACCCTCCTAAGGGTATGTTTTTCTTTTTCTTTTGTGGTACTAGCAAGGTATCAATGGCCATATACAAAAATGTAACTAGAAAAAAAATTTGCCCTCACGTTAGATTTGGTTCTCTCTCGTGACAGGTGAAGTTGCTAGATCCAAATTGCAAAGTAGAAGAATTTCTGGGCAAGACGCTTGATCCTCCAGTTTTTGAGTCCATACGCAACGCTATTATAATTCTTCAAGAGATTGGGGCATTTTCAAGTGATGAAAAACTCACCAAACTAGGGGAGAAGCTTGGTTCTCTTCCTGTTCACCCATCAATCTGCAGGATGCTTTTTTTTGCTATATTGATGAACTGTCTTGATCCAGCTTTAACTCTTGCCTGTGCATCCGAGTACAGAGATCCATTTACACTTCCAATGTTACCCGAAGAGAAAAAGAGAGCCACAGCTGCAAAATCTGAGCTTGCTTCTTTATATGGGGGTTGCGGTGATCAGTTTGCTGTATTGGCTGCATTCGAATGCTGGAATAACTCAAAAAAAATGGGTCTAGAAGCACGGTTTTGTTCTCAGTATTTTGTGTCTTCAAGTGCCATGCACATGTTATCTGGCATGCGCAGGCAACTTCAAACGGAACTAATTCGAAATGGGTTTATCAATGAAGATGCTTCAAGTTACAGTGTGAATGCATATGATCCTGGTGTGCTCCATGCTGTTTTGGTAGCTGGACTATATCCAATGGTTGGGAGATTTATACCAAATAAAATGGGGAAAAGGTTTATAGTTGAAACAGCAAATGGTGATAAAGTTCGGTTGCACAATCATTCTACAAATTTCAAGTTGTCATTCAGGAAATATTTAGATCACACTTTGATTGTGTACGATGAGATTACTCGTGGTGATGTGGGTATGAACATAAGGAACTGCACAGTTGTTGGACAACTTCCACTTTTGCTGCTTTCAACAGAGATTGCTGTTGCTCCGGCCGACGAAAATGACGACGACGAGGATGATGCCGGAGGGAGTGAAGATGAAGTTGGAAGTGAAGATGGGATGGAAGTTGATGCTAAATCTAGTGGAGGCCGTGAGGATAAGTTGATGTCTTCTCCTGATAACATGGTTAAAGTAATCATGGACCGTTGGCTTTATTTTCGTTCAACAGCCATCGATGTTGCTCAGCTATACTGCTTGAGAGAGAGATTATCAGCAGCAATTTTATACAAAGTAAATAACCAAATCGTTTTTCTCTTCTGTGATTTATCTGTCATTTCTTTTCAAATAACATTCTTGACAAACTAATTTACATTCTTTAGGTGACATATCCAAGGAATGATCTTCCTCCTATCATGGCGGCTTCTATGCATGCTATAGCTTGTATTTTGTCTTGTGATGGTTGCATTGGTATGCCAGCAATTTCAGAAGGTGTGGACACACTAACCACTATGGTAAATGCAGCAACTTTAGGCAAACCAGGATCTAGGCGATTTGGTAAGAGACCAAAAGGATCACTTGCAGAGCTTATTAATTATGAGGGTCGCCAAAACTCTGGGCCTTCTAAAGCCTAGGAAACACACAAGTTGATACAATGTTCAGTGTTGGCAGAAGCTTATATCGAATACAAAATCCTAACTGAAAATTGAAACTACGTTCAGCTTATATAGAGAGCAAATCCTGATGATGAACGTAACGAAAAATCTTGGTTCGCATATGTGTTTGTGTTGGGTTCCTGACACAGTTGAGGTGTCATTCAAGGTTGAAGTTTGGGTGGTTCACTAGTTCCATCGTTTTGTATAACCAGTCAAATTTTGTAAATACTAGCCATCCTCAACGCTAGTTAAATTCTAGTGCGAACCTTTAGCATGAGTAGAACCTTTAGTATGAGTAGAATTTAGAAATAGCTGATGAAATTATTTATTACAAAATCAAATGAGGAATGAAATTTGTGTACTGTATGCTTTACAATTGGCAATTCTAGCCCAAATATATAGAGCATCTTTCTGCAGGTCTGTTCAACTTTTCTGCACAATGCATTATGTTGTTACATCTTCTCAATTTCACTGTCAAGCATACATTATAGATTATATGCATTGCAATTTGACTACAAATCTCGTACATCAAAAATCTTGTTTAAAAAATTTGGATCACTCACGTAACGTGCGTCAGCATCACGGCATGCAAATTATTTGCTAATAGTGTGTTTTAGAAACGGAAATGTGAATGAATTTGACGACGTTCATGAAGTTTTTCCAGAGATCGCGTTCGTTGTTGACGGCAAATGAAAGTCGGAGGAGGACTGCTCCGATTGCTCCATGCGCTCTACGCCGTCGCGTGTCTTCGACAATAGTTTCTTCGCACGGTGGAAAATCTCCGATAACGTTCCTCCGTCTCATTCATTCCGTGGCAGTTGGTGTAGAAAGAAACCGGGATGCCAAAATTTGGAGACGTTAAAGGCTAAAAACCGCAGCAACCCGGAAATAAACCGGGTACGGGTCGGAAAGTTCAGTTGATTGTGGGAATTATTTTGAATTAGTTAACTTCGATTTAAAATTTAAACTAAACTAATTATCATCATTTTATTTATTGGATTTATTTTTCTCTCGATCCAATAATTATTTTTTTCAATTTTACTTCAATATTTGTGTACTTATTATGATCTTATATAACGCCATCAAATCTCTTCCAAGATATATTATGTGAATTTTTTTATAGTTGAATTTAATATTTTTTTTGACATCGAATTGATTGAAACGATATTATTAAGATTAATCATCAAATCAATCCGAAATATTATTTTCTTTATACCTTGGAACTCCTTTACCATCTTATCTCTAAAATATGTATTTAAAGATGAGACGAGAAAAATATATTTCTAAATAACTAAAACTATTATACGTACCAAAATAAATATATTATAAGAATTACGTACTATAAATCATCAATTATTAAAATATAAAAAATCATTTTACCAAACATTAATACAGAATTAAATGTTATATTAATAATTAAAATAAAGATAAACTATTTTTTTATTGTTAAAGTGTAACACAATTTTATTTTTCGTCCTTAGATCAAATTTTACTTATGTTAAGTTTCAATTTTTAAGAAATACATGGATTCAATTATTTTCGTCAAACATTTTCGTCAAACAATGTTAACTGTTTTTTATATGACAAACAATAAATTATGTTAGATGCAGTTCACAAATTTCTCTCTTATTAACGTATCTTAATATGTAAGCATCACTCATCATTTGTCATGAATAAATTGGATGAGAAGGATTATCTTCATACCTATTTTATATAAGGTAACATAACATAATTAAAATTTAAAATAAAAATAAAAAACAAAATCGCATTATAATTTAAAGATGAAAAACATAATTAATCTTAAAATAAAATTTAAATATAATATTTTTTTTATAATATGATAATTTGAACCAAACCAATCTTATTAAAGGTAATTCATAAGGAGCTACCTAATTATTAGAGAATTTTGATTTTGTTGAAGAGGATTGAACTTTATGATTAGAATAGGTGTGAGAAATGCTTAACCAAGTCAAATAATTACAACAAATGTGCCTTAGTTGTCCATCAATTTTAAGTGAGCAAAAATGAGTATCATGAAATCATTGGTTTCAGCATCTTCGCTAATAATCAAATTAATATACTTAACATATTTATACATATATTATCGTCGTCGTTAATATAATAAAAACTAATTATATAATTTAATATAAGCATAATTATAAAAACATCATAAATATTTTAAAATGGTATTCTTTATTTCTTCACATTCTTAAATTTATCAATAGTTGAATTAAAATTAAAATAAAAAAGAAACATAATTATCGAAAAAGAAAACTTATAGTAAATAAATCATAATGAAAAATTGATTAAAAAAATATACCAATTAATATTATTTTTTTACTTTATAACAGAACTTCGATACAAAAATATTATAAAAATTGAGAACAATTAAATAGTTATTGCAAGACATTTTTCGTATATATAAAATAGTTTAATTACTCGAAAAAGAGCAAAAGTTTGCCTACTGTGAAAGTAATATTTCAACATAAAATGAGTAAAAAAAATACTTTTTCTTTTACTTTTTTGTTTTCGTCAGAAATGAATGAAACAGATGAGAAATGAAAAAAAAAATCATGAACTTGTATTTTACCATTGAAAAAAGAATGAACTTAACACTTGAGAAAAGAAATATAAGAAAAAAAATATCAATTTTCTTTTAATATACATTTCACATTTATTTATTTTTTATTATAATTAATATAATAGTTATTTAATTCTCATTGTTATAGTATTATATATATACAAGTAACTCTAAAAAAAATTAGAAGCAACCACACACTACCCTGTAATCCCATGCACTAATTCATAACATATATTATTTATAACTTGATTATGTCTTAACTTTTATTAACTATAAACTATATTTCACTATAAGGAAAAGGGATATTATGATGGATAATTTTCGACGGATATAAATTCGTCTTTAAAAAGAATAACCCTATCAAATAACAGATATTGAATGTAAAATGTAATAAAAATAGTTTAAGATAAGCGTGAAGAGTGCATTAAAAAGCTTGAATTAAAACTTGAGGTAGCTTATTGCTTGCTGGATTGAAAGTGATGGATGGTAGAAATATTATCTGCAATATGCAATGATTCAGTGCATGCCTTCATAAATGTCAAACACTTTATTAATTCACTATCACCCATTATTTCTCTTTACATCTTATACCTATTTCTCATACTAACTAAACATTCCCACAAAATTAATTATTTTTTCTTGTCATCTACTGAATATATATTCTTCTTTTCTTACATTATAATTTGTCAAAATAGAAAGAATATATAATTTATTATTGAACCCAAGTTGATGCGTGCAAGCTTCGGATATTCAACTAGATGAATAACGATGCACATTTCTAGTCCACAAGGTAAATTAAAAATAGGCAAAGTAAAATTAGTGGAACCCAAAAGTCTTTACAATGTTTACATACCATGCTTTTGGACAATTAACTCGGAAGACATCGTATAAATATCTTCCTGAATGTTATCAGGAATATTATTATGAGATTTCAGATCGATTAAAGATAAAATAATTTGATAGTATATAAGTAAATTAAAACATCACTTTACAAAAGAAAGTAAGTTTATTTAACGTTTCAAACACATTTAATTTTAGTACTGTAGTTGGTTTATACTATTTGACATAAATTCACTTCAATGTTGATAAATAACTAAATTGGTTCAAGATTTTCAAAAGGGATTAATTTCAATTTTCACTAAAAGTTAAAGGATAAAAAACATATTTAACCCTAAAATTTATCAACTACTACTTTACTAGTGAATTTTTTATTATCAATAAACTCAAATTATTAATGAATTTTTGTCATTACTAATGGATAAAATCCATAAATAATTTCAAATTTTCTTGTGTGTCAATAAGTTAATAATATAATTGAATATTAATGAAACAACCATAAAAACATTATATATTTGCATTTATAATATATTAATCAGGAAAATTATACTATGCCTCCCACTTTTTTACTCTCATTCTTTACTCCTTGACGTGGTTTAGTATGACTTATTGATTCTTTCAAAGGAAAAAATAGTAGTATATTAATCAATAAGTTACAGTAAACGTCAGAGAGTCAAAAATGAGAGTTATAGTATCATTATTCTATACAGAAAGATCTTTATCTTAGCTGATAGTTTTAGGACAATCTTCTTTCTTACTTGTATTTTCTTCTTTTACAAAACTAGAATTCAAAAAGACAAAACCGGATCCAACCTTCAACTTTTTGCTTCACATAATTATTTCATTAATTGATAAAATGAATAATCTTATTTGTTGATGAAAATCAACCGTTAATATTTCTAAGCATACATGATTTCAACGATAAAAATTAGTTATTTTATTCTCTAAAATGTATTGTTGAGTAGATGAGTTAGATCCATATACCATAATGTAGAAGTTGAAAAATGGTTTGGTTGTAGCCCATGTAGGGACCAACAAAATGCATACGCGGAAACACAAAATTCAGTAATAGTTTTTGAAATTTAAGAACTAAAATTCCATTTGACTAAGTTGCAAAGGAAAAAAAAGGTTGTGATGGTACATTACACGCATCAATTATCAACATAGTAGTTTAACAAATTCATACAAAACCATAAATCGATAATATTCCCAAACATTATATTCAACGCAAGTGATGGGAATGAAGAAATTAAAGCTTACTCTTTCTTGCATGCATTCTTTTCTCGATTTACGTGCATGGAATCTTTCAACTCCGATTATTACCTTTTCATTAATCAAAGGCTACCATGGAAATTTACATAACGTGCTTCAAGTTTCTAAATATAATATAACTTTATTGTATTTCTAGTTAATATTGAATTTATAATATATTTATATTATTTATATTGAACAAAATCATATTTTTTGTAAATAAAAATCCCATATCAAATATTGATAAACAAAAAATGTTAATTTATCATACACAAACTAAATATTAGTTATGCAATTAGTGTAATCAATCCGTTTATAAAAGATACACGCAAGGAGTACATAAAATTAAATACAGAAAAAGAGTTATTCTTAATAAAATCATAAGGTTCTGTTATTGTCAAACATTTCAAATATAAAATTGAATATGTATATATAATTTGGAAACAATAACTTGATAAAAAATAACACGATAAAATTAATAATCATTATAACGATAATAATAATAAACATAATTTTTTTTTAATTTTATTATGCAAGATTAACTTATAAAATAACATTCATAGTTTTTTATATACTCTAATATAATCGTATCTTTAATAGGTATGAAATTTAAAACATGGCGGACTGAGATTAAGTGGAACCTAGTTCCACATGGAATGGTTTAATTAACGTAAGTTTTTAAAAAAAGTTGGGAATTTAAAAGTTTTAAGATTCTCTTTCCATGATGTTTGAATTTAGAGGGAATAGTGGTGTTAAACACGGCATATGAAAGGGCAATAGATGGGCCCAAAAGTAGGCACCGTCAATAATTGACATCAAATTCATTGCCTCATGGACAATTCAACACATCTTTTTCTTCCTCTATTAACAACTATAATTTATTTATACTTTCTCTTCTTCAAAAAAAAAAAATCTATTTAAAAAATCATTTACATTATATTAATAGACTATAGTAACTATTATACATAAAAAAAAATTATTCCAGTCTCGGATCAAGCCATCTTGGATCGATCATGACCAAAGATCATAAGTCGGGTCAAAAGGTGGAGACGGGACAAATAAGACCCACGACCGAACGTGACAACCCGGACAAATTGGTTCGAACAAACAACTTAAATATGTCCACTCGGTCCGACAACTCAAAGCTAGACCAATGACCTGAATGGGCTGATCAGACATATGATCCAGACGGATAGTCCAGCTCGATGACCTGGACAAACCAACCTAAGTCGACGACCAAACCGATCAGTCCAAATCGATAATCTAAACAAACCAATATAAACCGACAACCTAAACGGACCAATCCAGTCTTACGAGCTGAACATACCGATGACACAAACAGATTACTCAAACTGAAGATCTAAACGGACTAACGACCTAAACATACCGGTCCGCCCGGACGAGCAGACTTGCCTGCCTACTGTTAACGTGAAATAGTGAATAAAGAATATACAATTTGCTTTACATGTAATTGTATTTTGATAAAAACTTGACTGCGACTAACTTGGAAGTGAATAGCAGTCATATGCTTTATTTGTCTGAACACATGCACGACCTATTCATTATTGACGTGAAAAGTTTGTGATGATTTTCATTTCTTCAACACGATAATATATCGAATTATTAGCTGTTTTTTTAGATTTTTGTTTGGCACGTGTTGAAAGTAGAAAGCAAAATGAATGGAAAAGGAATTTTTGAGATTTTTTTATATATATCCATTTTAATTATTAATTTTGATGGAGACAATATATAGAAAAAACATTGTAAATATCCTACACGAACATCACATTTTCCATTTGGGAATAAAATGATGTACCTTTCTTTATTTTATTTGAAGTCTGTTTGTTAGAAAAGAGGATTCAACAAACATAAAAAAAAAAAAGTAAAACAAAAAAAAAATTTAATATAATTAATGTCACACGGTATATATCACATATATTGTCAAATTTTAGATACTGAAATAACTAAACATTAACTATAATAAAATATTTGTATGTCATTATTAAAATAAAATTGTTTAATTATATTTTATGTTCCAAACTTTAAAACTATATGTTTATATTTTATTTTATTTTTTTATTGTTAGTCAAGTATTTTTAAAATTTATATTTTCATAAATGAGATACTTAATAATACTTCATTATTCTTTCGGTAAACGATAAAAATACAGAAACAGAGAACATGATAGCATCTAGGGTTTTTTTTCTTTTTCTGTACATATATAGCCTTTAACCCCTACACAAAATCATCAATTTAGATGAAAAAAAAAATAGCAACTCACATTTAAAATTAGGAATTAATATTGAGTTAAGCAAAAAAAATTAGAATTAATTAACAAGTAATTCAACAATGTTAGAGGTATTTCCTAATTTAAATAAAATTTATAAACTAAAATCATTTCAAAATAGAATATATATATATATATATATATATATATATATATATATATATATTATAATTTGAGGAAGATTTAAAAATTACTTCTTCATTATATATGAAAACAAGAATATTAGATAAACTTAACTATTATATATTATTAGTTAATGAACAAATAATTTATTTTGCTTATATTGATTGCAAAATGTCTTAACTAATATGTTATATATGTGGATATTTAGATCATAAGATATTCATATGCTTAATTTTATTTTTCTACATAATTGGATTTTTTTTCAAGTCGTGTTTTGAAAAAACTAATAAAGAAAACGTGAAAGGGACAAGTGGTGTCGGTAAATGTTTCTATTTCGAACAATAAATGCATTTCATTTATGTATACCATGTAAAGAAACGTATTAACGCATATTTTGTTGATACTAAAAATATGGAACGAATAAATTTAATTAAAAATAACATAGAGTTAATACATTTTTAGTTTATATTTAATAAATACTATTTTAGGTAAAATTTTAAAGTAATTATATTACAAAATAAAGTCAATATTTTTTTTTACTACTTGACAATTCATTAGATTGTTAGTACATTATATTTAATATTTTCTATTAAAAAAAAACCCACTTGTTAATTCTTCAATGAATGCTTTGAGGAATATTTAGTAGTGAGTTAAATAGGAATGTGAAAGGGTGGTGGAATCTAACAAATATCATCTTCTTAAAACACGTTTCATGAATTCTCTGGTTTTTGTCAATTTGAAATGAATGGAGTGATGCAAAAACGACAAAATTTTATTTGAAAATTAGACAAAAAGAATTTGAGTGCAAATATTGTTATATAGGTTTTAAGAATTCATTTAATTAAATTTCATGAAAAGTCATTGGGCATAGACTTTTGGAGGTTTCTACCTGCAGCATTCATATTGAAATGTTGCAGCATTCTTATTTATAATTATCTCATATATTCAAAAGCCCGAAACACAGAAAAATGAAAAATTGTGAGAGAAGTGTGAGGCAATACAACAAATCTGAACTTCCACGCCTTCGTTGGACTCCTGAACTTCATCAACACTTTGTTCAAGCTATTCAAAGTCTTGGTGGAAAACACAGTTAAGTTCAATTTCCTTCATTAGGGTTTATGTTTAGGGCTTCCAAAACCTGTTGATGAAAAAGCATGAGATTATTGGGATACAAAAATCACCGTTTCATCAAACTTTTTTGTTTATTTTTATTTCTTCTGATCCAACCTTGGAACCTTCCTTCACCCCTTAACTTTTGTGCTTTGTTGACTCACTTTTCTGCATGTCTGATAGTTTCATTTTGCTTTTTCTTCTGATATTATTTTCTCATACTTGGAGAAGATAGTTTGTGACAGAAATATATGTTATTTATCAGAAAATTTTATGTATCAAAATATATATAAGTTCGTTACAGTGAAACATATGAAAATAAATAAAAAAGAAACTATCTTCAAATTGAAATATGCTCAATTAAACTGCAAATAGAAATAACAGAAGCAGCATGGTTTTGCAGAAGCAACTCCAAAGAGAATTCTGCAGCAGATGCGTGTGAGAGGACTGAGGATCGCTCACATCAAAAGCCATCTTCAGGTATCTGTATATACATACATATACATATACATATACATATACATATATACATATATATTATGTATGTATGTTTGTTAACTGAAAAGCAGAATAGTTTGTGGAACGTGAAGAGATATCTATGAAAAACATTAATTCCTGATATGATATATTGTTCTAGGGTTTTTTTTTCTAGTCCTCAATTAATTAGGTCATCACACATCTCTGTCATCTCTTTTCCTTTTACATTAAATGGCTCAATAAATAGCTTAGACCAAATAGTTTGAAAGTTAGTTCAATTATTGCACAAAAACAAAATCAGAAAGCATACAGGGCCTTCTTTCAAATAATGACCATATTTGATGGAAAACTTCATAAGGCACTGCACAGTGTAGCTGTTCATAAATAACTTGAGTTTATCAGAAATTCCCCTTTATGTATAGATAACTCAAATTTTCAGTATCCATCTTTTTACAGTGAAGACTGTTAGTGCAATTTTTAAACTCGTTATGTTATGTGAAAATGATGAAAGATTTAAACAAAGCACAACAATTTGTGTACAATGTGATAAATTTTGCTACTACTTGTTTTCAAACGAATTATGAGAGTTTAGAGTCACTTTATGGTGTAATATTTTCTTGGCTATAGTATTATGTTCTCCATACTTAAGCTAGAATTGATGTTAAAAATTTTAAAAATATTAGTATTTTCTGGAAAAAAAAAATATCAGTACGTTAAACTTTGAAAATCTGGTCATGCTTATTATTTTCTTAACTATGAATTAATAACATATTAAATTTAATAGTCTGATATATATGCCATGTATATTTGAATTACTATAATTGATGATGATGAAGTTTTCTGGGTTTTGTTAGATGTACAGAAACATTAAAGGCTATGCCAAGAATTGTGCAGATGAGATTGTGGAAGGAAATGAAAACGATTTCAAAGTATGTTCCATTTGTCCAACCCAAAGGTAAACGCATCCATAACTCATTTTCAAAACATTTTTTCTTATTAATAATGTCTTTGATTAGCTATGAGTATGTTGAATTTTTCATTTCAAAATTAAGACAAGTTTAATTTCTTCTTGTCAACTACCTTGTAGATATAATTTATATATATCATGTTAATTTATATCCAATCTTAAATATTAGGAGGGATCACTAGTAAACATCTAGAAATATAAATTTTATCTTTTTAGAGAAATTATCGGGCCATTCAATCATATCTTTTACATATTATGTAATTGAGTATTATTAAATTTGTTCCCTAAATTAAAAAAAAAATTGAATATTGATCGAAACCATAATTGAATTACTTAATAATTTCTCGATCCTCTTAACATTGAGAAATAAGAGATTGTAGAGTGTCTTAAACCATAAACAAAAAAATCTACCTATATATAATAAAAATCTAGCAAATGAATTAAAAATTCATAAACATATATGATATTTCAAATGTTATTAATTCTTTATCGTCAATTAAAAAAAGTAAATACATGTCATTTTGAATATTATTGGATCATACATTTAATGTTAAATCATGAATTTTTTTTACACACAAGGAAACACATTTAAATTTAAATGTCACATTAACTACTTATAAAACATAAATAGCAATCTTATACTTCTGGGGAAAAGATTACAACTAAGTCAATAATATATATATATATATATATATATATATATATATATATTTTTTTTTTTTTTTAAAAAAAAAATTTTATAAAAAAATTTTTTTATTTTTTTTTAATTTTTTATATTTTATATTATTTTTTTATGAAAAAAAAAATAAAAATAAAAAAAATATATATATATATATATATATATATATATATATATATAGTTTATTGATCTTTTAAAAAATGAATTTTATGAAAAAGTTGATTTAATCTTTAATCATATTATGAATTTAATACCATTTTCATATCTTTTTGCAAAAATATGAAAGCACAGAATAATTATGAAGGGGGAACTTCCTCTCTTAGACAACAAAAAGGGGCTTTCACAAAGCAATGAAGAAACTGATTATGATCTAAACCAGGTATTATATCACTTTCCATCTCCCTAATATTTTGCGACTTTTAATTATATGAAGAAAAGAAAAAAAAAAAAAAACATCATTTAATTTTTCGAAAACCTATGTTCTTGTCTTCACAATTAAGTAATCCAACAGGTTCTTCTTCTGCAAGCATTTTTATTTATCGATCGGTATTAAAAGTTTGATTTTAAACATTCCAGCGCCATAATCACTTTTCGTTAGCCTTCTGTTATTAGTGGTTTTATTATTAAATCAATTTTTTTCATGAAAAGAAAAGAAGAGACGTTGATTAAATGAATATCATTCTTATATTTTATATATTTGTAAAAATATATAGTGGAACCTTGCAGGAACCTGAGTCAAGTTCATGGTTGGTTGGAGACGATGATGTTTCAAATGAAGAAGAAAATGTTCCAAATCTATTATTGTCCTTCAGCACACCTCTAATTTCGATGATGAAAAGTGAGAATAAGAAAGACATGATGCATTTTTCCTCATCAACTGCACCTGCTAATCATTCTATTGATTCTACTTCTACATCTTCCTTTGGAAATACTTATATTAACTTAGACCTAGCAATCTGAATATGTCAATTCTAATTTTATTTACTTCATTATACAGATGCAAACACTAGTTAATTACTGTTAACAATTTAGGCACATACTTAGTTGATTATTGTATTCTTTATTATAAGTTAGTTAGTCTTGTTAGCCTTAATAAAAAAAAGTTTATCTTTCTTCTTCTTCTGTATAATAATTATAGTAATGACGGTACACTAATCTAAACCATGATTATTAATTAGCGAAAAAAAATCTAACAGTCTGATTCATCATGCAACTTTCTTCTTCACTTACATCAATCAAGCTTTAGAGTTTAATAAGTTCAAATACTTTATGCATCTTTGTTCTTTAACACCAAGATCATATTACTTAATCAGTGTTCACTCATTTCTTATTCATAGTTCTTTTCTAGGAGTTGCAACACGCAGATTGCGATCAATAAGTACATAAATTTTGAAATCCATTCCATAAAATAAAAATTCATTTGTGAGGAAACATTTCATGAAATCAGGAATTCACCAAAAACAAATTCTTAATGCGTATAAATCCTAATTATGATTATGAAGAAATTAACATGAAACAAAATGTAAAAAATAGTTCACACGGGAAAAGTTTTATAAATTAATTTACACAAATTAATTTTAACTTATTAAAAGATTATTTTATTTTCTTCTTTAAAAATTATAAAAATGTCATCCAAGTACCTGTTTACATAACACGAAAGAATTAATAAAATTTACATGAAGATTGACCGAGATGAGAGAAGTTATAAACACCACATGCTCTCTACCTCCCAAATTAATGGAACGAAATACATTTAACAATATAATTAAAATTAAACCAATAAATGTACATGAATGGGAGAAAAAAGGCAGAATGAACATATTTATACAAGTTCGAATCTCAGGGGACCCAAACACTTTCAACTGTTTCTGTTCTCTTACATCTGTCACTACACATCATTGACCTGTATTCATTTTCCTAAAATATCACTAAGCACAAACTTTCACTGTCTCTTCGCCAAAGTCTTCTTCAATCCTTTGATAATTTTTGAAAACCAAACCAAGTTCATAATTGATAGCACCAGCGGCACAATAATAACTAACACTTGTCCAAACGACTGCATCTGCTCAACCTGTTTTGAATAATTGTATGACGTCAGATCCTAAGCTTTATAAGTAGACTTTGCTTGACCAGAAATTTGAAGGAAAATTTTTTTGATTCCCATGCAAGCAAGACTATAACATTTATTACAAAAAAAAATGAAAAGATTATCCATTCCTCTTGAATATGCAAAGGGGTGTACATAATTAACCAAACTGAACTGTCAACTAACTCTACCATATTATACTAAAAATACTGAACTGAATCATCATTTTGTAGTTTAGTTTTAGAAACTGAATCTCTCAAATTGCAGTTAGTTCAGTGCTCATTAACTAAAAACTATTTTGTTGATGAAACACATATTAGAATATAGGCACATAGGCCAGAGATCGAGACAGACCGTCCCAAACCGAGAATCAAGACAGACCTGTCTGGACCAAAGATTGTGATGGGTTGAGACGGACAGGTCTAGACCGAAGGTTGTGACCGGTCTACTTTTCGGTTCAGTGCAATCTTTAACGGTTCAGTTCGGCAAAGTTCATTTTGCCCACCCCTAACGGTGCATGTAAATGCAAGAGTCATGATTCAGCCTCATCTCACAACAAACCACTCTCTAATCCCTATCTCGTGTAGGTGAATTTCCAACTATCTAATGGGAAGAACATTCATGACTAAGTTGTTCGCATGATGGATCTACAGCCACAAAAATTGGCTTGCCAAACAAGGAGTCAAACTGTAAATTTGCTGGAACAAGTTCTACAAATTCCATCTTATGGAGGTAATGGTATATACGTGCTAGTGTAAACTGAGAGAGACTACCACACTAAATGCTGATCCTTGCACCCAGAAACTCACCTCACCCTCCCAATTAAACACACACGCATACATATTCAGAAAGTGATATTGTAGGGCACCAAAACATTATTAGTCATCTTAAAAGACCAAAAATTCAATATTAAGATCTGATTGCAAAGCAGCACAAATACCAGAAAATTTCTGAAATTCAATACGTCAGTAGTCATTACCTGATCGAAGTGCAAGTAGACATGGTAAAACATGTATACGAACAAAAGTATTCTGGCAACCTGCACAAAGACCATCTCAGCAAGTATGTCCAAGATGCCAGGATGAGATTATATGTACTCAACCTGACAGGCAATTCAGAATGACTCCACAAATACACAAAAAAAGTGACGTAAATATATTTCAAGCTGTAATGACTTGACCCACCATCCAAGCAATGAATATTACAACTCCATTGATGATATAAGCTTTCGACTTCTTCATTCCAGCTGCATCAAGATACCTTCACAAATACAATATGTGCATAATTAAATCAATTACATGACATATATACTGCAACATTTAAGTGGTAGATTACCATCTCAAATTTATCCCAGGAGTTGTTGTCTCAGAGATCAGGACCATGTATGTGTATAGCTGACCCTCTCCACTCAACATTGAATAGGCTACTGCTACTAAAGAAAGCAAATGATGAATCACCTGAATCAATGTCAGTATAAAGTAACGTTAATCCAGACCCACAACCAAAGAAGGTGAAAAAGGAAGGAAACCAAACTCCTGCCATAATCATCTTCAGATGGGTTCCTATCAAGTGGAATATCTTAAAATTGAATAGAGTTCAGAGGAATAAGTTGGTTTAAATCATGCAAGTCAAAGGATATGATCCTTACATACTCATATCCACCAAGAGAAGGAAAAAACCAAAATATCATCCCAAGGTCAGCGATGAAGTAACCAACAGAAACCTGTTACAATAAAATTAAAACAAAAACGCAAATTTCATAACCAGATATAAATAAAAATGTCTTGCAGATCATAATATGATCTATAAACATAATTTTCTGTTTTACCATTGGATGTATCGGGAAAATAAATCCAATAAAAAGTCCAGATTTGATGTAAATTGTTACTAGCAACATATAGAAAGCATTACTAAAAGGGAATTGGCAGAAGATATGTATACTAAAAATATATGGGATGATCTTTCTTTTCTTTATTTAGCAGAAAAATTAATTATGAAAATCAAGCAGCACCTTACATGCAGCAGAAGCAGAAGGCATATATACTTACTCATCAACAATTTACTTAAAATAGTATTTTTCTTTACCCTGGCAGCCTATTCCTCTTGTCTGTCTTGATTTCGTAACAACAACACATGGGTGTCCTCCAAATTTAACTTCCAGTATGTCTAGTGATTCAGACTTAACTTACAGTATGTCTAGGGATTCAGACTCACCTAAAGTATATTATCTCATACTTCTTTTGGAACTCCACTACCACTACATCATGCCATTCATGTTATCAGAAAATGACATTAGGTCACTAAACAAGATGACATAACATGTAACCCTAGTTGGCATGCAATTCAACTCCATAATCCATTCCTTCATCCAATTGATTAGGTGAACTAGATTTGTTGACATGCCCTCAACAGTGAAGTCAGACAATTATAAGTGATTGTTTATCATAGATAATGATGACGGGCAGATATAAATTGCAAAGAGGAAAAGTAAAGGCAAACAAAATTGGTAAGGGTCTACATCATTCTTACCCCCAGAGCAAATGTAGACCATGAAGAGCTTCGAAATGTAACGAGTTCAGAAAACTGGTCGTCAGAATATAGATTGGAGCAAAACACGAAGTACAATGACATAGTTGTTACGAAAATAGCATGAATCGTTGATATAGAACTGCACAGATAATAGGAAAAAAATCGTAAACATATTATCTTCCTCCTAAACTAAATAAGAACATTCCATGAAATGGAAATATCCACTCACCGATTATTCCACTCAACACGTTGGATTCTAGTGAGACTGGAATAGCTCTTAAAGTGAACAGTGCTAAAAAGCTGAGTCAGATCATAGAACTGGAAAAACAGGGAAAATTTAAAGAGAAATGAAAAATAGATAAATAAGTAACCATAAAAGCTCAAGTCAAGTGAAATACTTTAGAAAATAGAATGCGTATATAATTTATTACACCATACCATCTTGCAAGCAAAAATACCACCGATAATAGAAGTATATGGAATCAGAGGGTCTGCTAACAAATATTCCTTCACAAACAAATTAGCCCGGTTCTGATAAGATTTGAATTTCATCATTTCATTAGAAGCCAACATTGCAACACTACTCCTTGAATGGGAAATCTCTTGAAGATCTTATGAGCTTTCTGCCTTTACTCCTATACCCTGTTTTATGGACAAATACAAGTTTGAAGACAAGATGTTACAAAATTTAAAAGCCAATGATGAATCCTAATTTGTTTTGCCTGTGAAAATGACTAGAGAGTTAAGGATAACTATCACATAAGTCACAAATTGAGGGAAAGAGACTTAACAAATTAAGTATTTATATATCGTGTGCCAAAGGGATAACTAATCAAAACTTTCATATGGACAAAAGCTAGAATATAATCACATTAGGAAAGAAGAAATAGGAGGAATGGGCTTCCTCCTTGCAGAAAAGGATAGTCCACATCCAAAATTAAATAAAAGTGTGCTGATATCTCTCGGTGAAAGCAATCTTATACCAAATCAACTCTAACAAGGTAAGCAAATCCAACGTTCAGAATCGGACAGCAAGAAAGTTGTTTGCATATAAAACACATGGCCACAACACTCTTCTTTTACTCCATCCAAAACCTCTGAAATCAATCAAGAAGGCAAGAAATGCTTCATATCATATCCCATGTACATACCCAAATTTCATCCGAAAGACCAAAATGTCAGTTCCAATTTCCAAATGTTTCTATCCAGCAATGTAAATAACAACCAACAACATTATCGCAGATCCACCAACCAAACCAACATGCGTGAAGTTCAATTATTAATATTTACAGGAAATAAATCATCCATCCGGGGAGGGTGGGAGAAAAATGACATATCAGGTATAAACACTCTTCAACCTAAACAACAGTAATAAACTGTTTATTCATTAATACCAAGCCTAACCAGTTACCACTATAAATATCATTCGCAAGAAAATCAAATAAGTTACAATTCTCTGAATGTCAGTAACTTCTAAAATCAATGCAGAGCTGACAGAAGACACTGACAAACAAGAAAAAAGCGAAAAGTCTTAAATCATCCCATAATTGAATTTCAAAAAAACGAAATCCATATAGGGTTCTAATTTCACATAAAAAAACAGCACCCAACGGTTCATATCAATTGTAGGCCACTTGATCAATCAAGTGAGATTTGAAAGCACCAGCTACTGTAAGTTCAACGACGCAAGAAAAAAGAAAAAAAAAAAAAACATTACATAAAACTCCATAGTAAAACCTTTTGAAAAAACTTTAAAAAAACAACGATAACAATAACCGAATCGTTTAAGCTTTAGCAGCATTGGAGAGAGGAGGGAAGGAAGTAAGGTACCGAAGAAGGGGGAACGGGCGTGAATTGGGCGTAGGGGAGAAATGCGATCGGTTGGTTGGTGCGTGCGTTTTGTAGAGGTGAGAGTGGCGAAGGTGGTGGAATCACGTTGCGTGTGCAGTGGTGATTGGAGAAATGGAAGGAAAAATCTGGAACACCGAAAACCCTAACATGTTGAATCGGATTTGGATTGGATTAGATTGCGATTGGAAGAGGTGAGGCCGAGGAAGAAGATGGCAGAGATAGGAAGAAATATTATGGTTGGGTTGGCACCCGCGTCTTTTATACACTTCTCATTTTTTTCTTTTTTTCTATAAGAAATAATTAACAAAAATAAAAAATAAAACACAACAATAGTTTTGACTGGTAACTACTCAGTTTTCAATCCCTTTCATCAATCACTTCAGTTATTACCTGCGTATGCTTCTTCTCTTGTTCTTATAGTTTTATAATAAATCTCATTTATTGTGTTGGGTTCAAATCGCTTCAATAAATAAAAATGTTGATAATATTTAATAATGGTTATTGAAAAGAATTTTGGAAAATATTCCCATTTAAAATTCATTTATTATTTAATTTTGGTACTAAAATGTTTTTTAACTTAAGTGAGATATGTGTGAGTGAGACTAATCAGGAAAACGTGAGTTGTGTTTCTGCATTGGTAACGACATGAGAATATATTGTGTGTTGAGTGCAGAAAACTCATAAAAGGTTGCGGAAAATGAGGAATCTGTTGTTGATGATGTTGGAAGAAAAGTAGGGTTGTGAAGGGACAAAAGTTGTTTCATCGTTCCATGCTTACACAATACGGTGCGCTTAAACAAAGTGTGTGCTATTTTATTGTCTTATATTGTGAATCAAGGAACAGTGGTCGCATTCATTTTATTTTATTTATTTATTTTGTGCACACTAAGTTTTCATGAATAAAGTTTATTCTAAAGTCTCTTCATTCTATATTATATACTGTGTGCCATAAATTAATGTTTTCAAATATGTTACTGCTAACATTGAAATTAATGACATATTTTATGAATTCAGATATGAATACTTCCCGTACAAGAAATTAAACAACACATTTTATTAGCTGGCTGACTTATACCAACAAAAAATTTAAAAAATTATATATGGAATCTGATAAAATATTGGGTAGTAGCACAAAAAAAAAATAAAACTGCATTATATAAACTTAAACGTGTTTTCAAACTATATACGGATGTATACAATTAAATATTTACCTAAAATTAGGTACTAGTTAAATTACACAGAGTTTAGCATCCATCATAGTTATTATATGTTTCTGTTTCTACATGTTATGCAACTTCTGGTATTAACTATTAAGTTATAATAACCTTTTTTTTATTCGGAAAGTATATTTTTTCAAGTAATATGTCTGTTTAATACTACAAGAAACTAGAATGAAGTGATAGCAACTAATCATTTTTAATGACTATTAAATAGAAATCATATAATTTTTTACATATATAGAATTGCACCTGTAAAAGCATAGTTTTTTTTTTTTAGTTTAAGCTTAATAATTAATAAATAGATTGATAGATTGCGTAAGACCAATATTTTAGCATTAACATGATCAAATGTACGTATAATGTGACGGGACGTGAGAGAAGAATGAATCAACACAATTTTAAAACATAATGTCAACTAATTATACATATTTATATTTAATTAAGTTTTCATCCCAAAAAATATCTCAACAAATATTACATTCTTCCATAATATTTATTTTATTAAAGACTATTTAAAAAACAAAATTATTTATACATGGCGTGATTTATTTTATTAATCTAAAATTAAAGAAGCAATTTTATGAAACACGTCTTTCACATAGTTAGACTTGTGAACTTAATTCAGTCTGTAGGATTTGATTCTTAACCTATGAGTTACGATCAAAAAATTCATAAGATAAAAAATACCAAACAAAATATTCATAACTAAAATGCTAACAACAAATTTATGGTAATGGCTAATCATGGATCGGTCTCTATGAATCAATTTAAAATCAAGATAAATAAAATTGGGTCAAATTCAAGTCAAGTACATAGTTTGACTTAAGTCCAACACAGGTCAAGGTTAATAGGGTCTACACTATGTTGAATTTAATTGAGTCCACATTGGAAAGAGACAAGTTGGACCTATGTTTGGTCGAGTCATGTTGGGTGCACCTCAGACCAAAGCGAGTTGAATGCACCTTAGACCGAGTTGGATCGAGTCCATTTGAGCTTTATCAAGTCAAGTTGACCTATATAAGACCAAGTCGAGTTGGGTTATCAGAGTAAGTAAAGTCGGTTTCTTGTTAAATTAAGTCAATTTAAGCTTGGGTCTACATTGATTCAAGTAAGTCAGACCTATCTCGGGTTGAGTTGAGTTAGGCCTTTTTTTAGCTAAGTTAAGTCGAACTCATATTGGACTAAGTTAAGTAGGGCACACCTCGTGTAAAGTTAGATTGGACCCATCTTGGACTAAGTAAGGTCAAACCCATTTTAAGCAAAATCGAGTCACGCCCACCTCGAGCTGAGTCCAATCAAGGCAACCTCAAGGCTAGATAAGTTAGGCCCATGATAAACTTATTAGAGTTATGTTCATGTTAGACAAAGTTGAGTCAGGTCGCGTTGTTAGACCAAACATAGTTAGGCTCACATCATACTAAATTTAGGGGTGGGCATGGATTGGATTTTTAAAGATCCAATCCAAATCCATTTTATATCCAATTAATTTGACCAGATATTGGATCCAAATCATTTGTTCTTTGCATAACTAGTTTGAATTTTTTTTAAACCAAATCTAAATATTTGGATCAAGTTCAAACACCAAAAGTCAAAATTTATTTTTTATAAAAGAAAATAAAATTGAATTTTCTAAAACTTGTGTTGTCGACCCGACCGAACCCGTCTCAATCCTCGACTTGGTCCAACCAGTCTCAACCCTCGGGTTTGACTCGCCCATCTTGACCCGTGACTCTGGCCAACCAATCTTGACCCTTGATAAAGGCCAACCTGTCTCACCTTTCGATCCAAGTCAACCCATCTTGACCTTCGATCTAATCTAACTCATCTTGATCTCATGCCCATGTTAGCTATTATTGACCTTTCAATCGAGGTCGACTCCACCGAATTCGGTTGCGCCATCTTGGCATAATTCAACTAAATTTTGAGTAGGGTCAACTCGGTTGACCTTCAACTTGGACTGACCTTCTCGATCTTCAGCCTGCATAGGTTAGTATCAACCTTCGGCTCAGATAAGCTCATCTCAACCTTCAACCTTGGTCGGTCCGTCTTGACCTTCAACCCAGATCGACTTGGTTTGACCTTGCGTTTGGGTTGATCCGTTTCGACCTTCCGCCCATTTCGACCTTTGAACAAGGTCGGCCTATCTCGATCTTTTGCCTGACCCTGACCATCTCGACCTTCGTTAGGGTTAGTCCGTCTTGACCTTTAGCTCAGGCTGACCCGGCTCGACCTTCAGCCAAAGCGACCTAGTTTGACCTTGCGTCTAGGTTGACTCATCTTGACTTTCGGTTTGGACTGGCCCGTCTTAACCTTCAATTTGGATTGAGTCGTCTTGACTTTCAGTCTGGGCTAACCCATTTCGATCTTCAGCCTTTGGATTGGATATTTAGATTTTTCAAATATTTGAAAATATGGATTCAAAGAATAGATATCCAATCCAAAAAATTTACAAAACATATATTAGATTGAAATCTAGATTTGATAAAATAGATTTTAAATGAATTAAATTTTTAATAAAATAAATTTTAAATTGATTAGATTAAAGAAAAAATTGATCGAATCCTAAAAAGTTGATTTTTGCTCACACTTCTAAACTGATTTGACACCCACCTTGGATTAAGTTGAGTCAGACTAACCTTTGGTTAAATCTAATTGAGCTCACATTTAATCGAGTATAGTCGAATCCCACATTATATAAAGTTAAGTTAAATTGATTGAATTTAAGTCAAATTAGACTTACATCAAGTCGATCCGAATGAAGTTCAAATTATATCATGTTAATTCAAAACGAAATAGAATTATTAAGTTTGGATCCATGTTGTGTAATGTTGAATTGACCCAAATTCAAATTGAATTAAACTGACCAATCAGGACAAGTTAGTTTAGACCCAAACATACCTATTAAATTAAAAATATTTAAAATTTAATTAAAATTTTATAGTATATATGGTTAGAGATGTCAAAATGGGTTTCAACCCGTGAGCCAACCCGGCTCACCACGGGTTCGAGCCGGGTTGGGTTAAGAAAAATTCAACTTTTTCAAAAGTGGGTTGAACTCAACCCGGCTCACTTAACCCACGGGTTAAATGGGTTCGAGCCGGGTTGAAGGTGGGTTGGCCCACTTAACCCACCAACATTTTTTTACAATTTTTTTTTTAAATTTTCTTTTAATTTTTTAATTATTTACTACTCCAATTATATTTGTTCACAATTTCATATTTTTAAATGCTAAAATGTTGCTTAATTATATTTGAATTATTTGAATGTTTAATTAATTTGATTGTCAAGTTATATATATGTTGATACTTTAATCTTTAACTATAATCTTTATAGTAAATTACTCAAGTAACCGTCTTATAAACAATTTTTTCTAAATTAGCATGAAAAAAATGTATAATTTTTTTTATTTATATTTTGTTGAATAGCATGACAGAAAATTTGTAATATTAGTCATGCTTTCTTAGACTAATGGATACTTTCTTGGAAATAATTCTTCATATATTGGTGATGAGCGTGATCAAAATATTGGTTCTTAATTTTACTATGATTGTCATCTCATGGGTTACTTAAAAATTTATTTAAATATTTGAATAATAAAAAAAAATAATAATTTTTTTAGGTGGATTAGTGAGCCAACCCACTTAACCCACCAACCCGTGGTGGGTTGAGCCGGGTTACAAAATTTCTGGCTCACCAGAAAGTGAGCCGGGTTGGGTTCACTCATTTTGAACCCGGCTCGTGATGAGCCAACCCGTATGAGCCGGGTTGGCTCACTTTGACGTGTCTATATATGGTTAAACCTACTTTACTCTTAACTCTAATCCATTTTAAATAAAAGAAAGACATACAATTTTTCAATCCAACCATTTAATTTTTTTTTTACCAATAAACACCTTATTTGAAAGCGAATTAAAGTTTAGTAATGAATTAAATGGACACTTCCACCCATTACGTTCTGGGCAGCTCTAAGTGAGACAAAAATACTAAGCAAGTAAATCATAGTTATTGACAATTGATAAATTAGATAAATGAACTCTATAGAAGAATAAAAAATGTGTTGAAACAACTAACGTTAGTTGAATGAGTAAATATTACTCAAAACTATATAATTGATGACTTTTCATGAGAATGATGAATGACTTATTATGAATATAACAAATAAATATCTCAAAAAACACCAATATTATTGTTGCCATTTGTGGATATTAAATTGGGAGAGTTACCTGCAAAAAAGCGAAGGTGAAAATAAAAGGATGAGCACTGAATTGAAGAAGTGTGGTTTGGAAGAAGAAAATGGGAAAGTTGAAGTCGAAAGTGATTATAGCGATGAAAGGGCACCCAGGAAGCGGGAAAAGCACGTTAGCGGAATCCATAGCCTCATCGCTCGGAATTCCTGTGTTAGACAAAGATGACGTCAAAGACTGTACCCAACCGTTGCTGCTAACCTCACCCGCCTCACTCCTCAACGACCTCTCATACGACGTCATCTGTCAGATTGCCTCCACGCAGCTCCGCCTCGGCCTCAGCGTCCTCCTCGACTCTCCGCTCTCCCGCCGCGCGCACCTCGACCGCCTCCGCCGCCTTGCCAACGCCCTCTCCGCCCGCCTCCTCATCATCGAGTGCCGCCCCGCCGACCAAAGCGAGTGGCGCCGGAGACTGGAGGCGCGCGGCGGTGGCGCGGGCGGACACAAGCCGGCGACGTGGGAGGAGCTGGAGAAGCTTCTGGAAGGATACGCAGGGTGCACGGAGTATGACGTGGGGGACGTGGCGAGGCTCGTCGTGGATACAACCGCAAATGTCCCTTTCGAAGAGATCTGCGCCACTGCGTTGGAGTTTATCTTCACTCATGCTGCTACGCCACTTGAGATCTAGCCACGTGGCTTTCTAATATCATTCTCACAGTAATATCTTCTCAATACGTACTGTAGGATAGAGCATTGTAAATTATTGTAATAACTAGTTTGCACACAAATATATATATTTATATATACATTCTTTGTTGTATTTATTTGTTTGATTAAGTGTATGTTATTTGATAAAAAAAATCTCTTATTTGGTTATGTAAAAATAAAAGAGAAAATAAAATATGTTGTAATAGTTAAATGTTTTTATTAAAGAATAATAAAAGTAAAACTATTTTAATCATTTGGGTTAAGTTTATCTCTTATTTCTATCCAGAATTGAGGCCATTACAATTTACATAAACGGGCCTCGCATCCTTTACTTCTTCTCACCTAAGGACCAAATAAGAGAGGCCGCTACTTCTTGCACCCTACTTTTATTTTCTTTCTGCACCCCGTAATTAATAAAATATCTGCTCAATCCTTAAGTTAATAGTAAAGTGAACCTAATTTTTCCTCCCTTGCACCCCCTTCTCCAATCCCTTTCCCACCAGCATCGTCACACTTCTATCATACCCGACACTCGATAATATTTGAATTAATATTAAAATAATTCAAATATTTTAATAATAAATAATTTAAATATTATCATGAAATATGCTTCAAACATCAGAAACTTAACAAAATTTGATTAAAAAAATTAAATTCACATATTTTTTAAAAATAAATGATTAAATTGGTCAAAATTTTTGAAAAGATACTAATTTTAAATTTCATTCAAACTTAAAATATTAAAAATATATTTAACTCTATTTTGTAGCAACTTTCCTTTAGCATGAGCAGAAGGCGACGAAAGAGTCACAGTTGATACACTTTCAATTTTATATTCAATATTAGATATTTTAAAAGGTATTTTTAGATTCAAAATGTCAAAAAAAATTCCGTATTTTAAAAGGTATTTCGGAAACTATTTTTGGATCCAGAAAATAACTTTCATAATGCTTGTTCTGAGTTTGGTTTTATATTCTAAAATAACTGTTATGGGAGGTATTTTCAAATCTCAAACTGAAAAAAATATTTTTTGAAATACGAAAAAAAGTTTGTTTCGAAAATTATTTTCATATCCGAAAATTAATTTTGGAATACCCGTTTATCATTTTTGTTTATATTATGCATTGACCGTTCTAGAGGATCTCTTAAATTCAAAAATATCCTACAGAATGATCAAAATATAAAAGGAATTCCAAAACATATATTTCATAATGTATTTTGGGATCCGAAAATATTTTTCAAAACACATATTCCAAATTTTTTTTATATACCTGATTGAGTATTCTGAAATATAAAACATCTAATTTGAATATTCAAGGTACAATATCTTTGAAAATCTAATTTGAATCCACTTCTTATATTGTTTATGGAATTTTCTTTTTACAAATATACAAAATCTAAATAACAAGAAAAAAAAAGGTTATATGTATACTCCTAGATGATATGTATCATTTTGAGTATATGATTTAACATTTTTTATTTTATTTTTAAGTAAAAAATAATATAATAGTCCCTGAAATTATAAGTTATGAGAAAACTTATATTGAAAACACTACTTTTAATAAAAAAATTAAAATAAAAGGCTTTAAAGTTTTTTTTCTCATATATCGCTTTTCTTGTCTATTTTTAGTCATAAAAAAAAATTCATCTCACACTTGATTCCAACAATTTACAAATATAGTGTTCAATACTATGATCAAAATAAAGTCTCTTAGGTGAAGAAAGTCGTGATGATAACAGTACCAAATAAATTAAGAAATTTATAAAGAATTTTCAGTATTGAAAATTGAATGTGATACGACATTGTGCTGTGTAAAGAAAGTGCTGATATATGTACTTATTTAGTAGAGTTATAAAAAAATAAAATTGCTTATAGTAACCACATTAAAATGAACTCTTTTAGGAAAATGATATTAATTTCAAATGATGATTTATGGTTGTTAAGAAAGTAACATCATAGTTACTTCCAACTATCTATAATTTAAGATCTAACGTTGGATCTGGTCAAAAGCATATATGTCTGACACGTGTCTAAATGTCGTAAGATAAGAAATGGTTAAATATTATAATAAAAAAAGATAATGTGAAAACTGAAAGCAGTAGAATCTGATACACCCAAATTCAAACGATTCTATCTGCACAGAATTCGATGTGCTCCTTCTTCATTGGACAATCACAAATCAACATTCTCTTTGAAATTGCTATTTAACACGTTCATTTTTAACATGGTGCACCACTAAAGGACAAATATTTACGTTGGACCACTGTTCCAAGTGATAATAATAATAATAATAAAAAAGTTCAATATGTTTTTTTGATAAAAATTGAAAGTAAAATTAAAATTTGTTTATATTATAAATTTGATATATTTTAATTTTTAAACTTTAAAATAAATAAATATAATAGTTCTAATCGACCGTGTTAATATATATTTTTTAAATAAAAGTTCAAATTAATACTTAATTAAAACGTGTCAGTAACAACTCAATTGTAGTCTAAAATATCAAAATTTAACATAAAAAGAATACGTCAAACTACTTTTGAAAGTTTAAGAATCACACTACAAGACAAAAAATAAATTTTAATTATAAAAAGCCTTCACCACTTTGTCATAAGTAACTCAAATTCTACTTGCCTTTTCTTATAACACTTTCCTTCTTATTTTTGCCAATCCAATATTAAAATATTCTATTGTATCTGTAATTTTGTTTCTATAATTTCACACTCCGTCCGAATATATATATATATACACGCACAGAGAAAGAGCATCAATCACAGAAAAGCGAAAAAGAAAGATAAATGCTGTTAATGTTCTTCCTAATCCTTTGGTTTGTACATTATAACTGAAACTGGTGGAACATACAACTATCATATTTTTTATATTATCAGAGAGAATAAATTTAATTATGACAAAACATATATACACTTTTTAAGATGATTTTTTTCCCCTTAATTGTTCAGGGAAAGTCTGATTAGTATTTTCCTTTTCAATTATAATCTAATTTAATATCCTATGAACTAAAACAGTTATGAAATCTAAATCATCATGTCGTTTGTAGAAGGAACAGAGGCTGTGAGAGATTAACATCAAGAGGAAAAGTCTTTCACTGCTGTGCTTAAATAAACTCCCTAACCACTTTTTCCTTTTCAAATCACATGTTTTACATATGCATTTTGATAAAACACTGTGACAATACTCGGTAATATTTATTTATTGCATTAGGAAAAGAAGAAAAATTGAGAGAGAATAAGAAAAAGAAAAAAAAAAAGAAAGACAGAACAAAACAACGCGGTAGTTCCAGTTTTGTTTCCCTTTGAGGAAAACAGGGATTCTCGGTTACCGAGCATCATCTCTCTCTCTGTTATTTTCCCTATCTTCTCTTTCCATTCATTGGTCAACTTTTTCTTCATTTGTTCACTTTTTCTTTCCCTTCCCAAGTCTTCCCTTCTTAGCTTCAAGGGACTTTTTCAGACCCTTCACTATTCTTCATGTCAAACTAGCCATGTTCTTCACTTTTTGTTTCTTTTCTTCTTTGCAGCGTTTTCAAGCCTCTTCCAACTCTCTCTTGCTCAAGCTTTTTGATTCTGGTTCATTCTCTCAAGCTGCTGTTGTTGAGTTCATCTTCACTCTTAACTCTAAGGGTCACACTCTGTAATGTTTTATCCTTCCTTGCCTCTGGGTTTCTCTTTCCGTACAAGTTAACTGATAAAAGTACAAACTTTATTTGATGGGTCTTCCCCAGATGAAAAATTTATGCTTTCCAGGAATCTGAGTTTTGTTGCTTGACTTGCAAGTGACTTTGGTAACTTTGCTTATAAGAGCTTGGTTTGTTTAGCTGTATAATTTGTTGGGTAGCTTTTCGATTGAGATGGGTACTTGAAGGGGTTTGGTTTCTTCTTCCGGTTCTAAATTAAGTCAACCAGTTGTTTGACTCAATTGGAACCTATGGTGTTTGGGGTCATGGATAACTCAAATGATTCATCGTCATCCTTGAGTTTTGTATCATCTCATCTCTCACATGGTTCTAGTAATCACAACGTGTCTTCCTCTACCAGCAATGAGCATGGGGCAAATATTGAAATTTTGACTCTGAGTAAGCTCAGTGGAAGCCTTGAGAAGTTACTGATTGATGCTGAGTATGATTACAGTGATGCTGAGATTCTCGTTGAAGACATGTGTGTGGGTGTTCATCGCTGTGTATTGGCCTCGCGTAGTCCTTTTTTCCATGAGCTTTTTAAGAAAGGAACGGGTGGATCAGGGAAGGAAGGAAAACCAAGGTATCTCATGTCGGAATTGGTGCCTTATGGCACCGTTGGATATGAAGCTTTCCAAGTTTTCTTGTATTATTTGTACACTGGAAGGTTAAAAGCTTCACCAACAGAAGTAACAACATGTGTTGATGAAACATGTATCCATGATGCATGTCGCCCTGCTATCAATTATGCCTTGGAGCTCATGTATGCTTCTGCAACTTTTCAGATGAAGGAGCTGGTTTTACTTTTTCAGGTATGTTGTGTTTTAGGCTGTGTATTTCCTCATTTCTAGTTCTTTTTCCTTTTCATTGCTAATATTTTCACAGAAGTGTTGAAATGTGACAAATTTGAAGCACTTTCACTAATCATTCTCGGCTGAAAAACTCAAAAAGACCCTGTTAATACCAAGAGTTGGATTCTCTACTGCATTTTTCTATGCTTATCCTCCTCTTCAGTAGAGGACATGACTAGAAAAATCAGTTGAGAATCTGGACTCTATAATACTACTCCCAAAGTTCACCTATTGGCTAAGACGAACAGCATATAAACATTATAGTTTTTGCAGGTTTTGGAAACTGTTTCCAAATTTACATGCTTATCTTTAGGAATTGTTCAACATTTTATCTATTTTTGTAGCAAACATGTTCTGAAACAGATTTACTCCTAGTCTGCATGAAAACACACATGCATACTTTTGATTCCTGCTATATGATGTGAATGTGTCTTAACTGATGCAGCGGCATCTCCTAAACTTTGTTGAGAAGGCTCTTGTGGAGGATGTGATTCCAATTCTTCTGGCTGCTTTCAACTGCCAAATAGACCAGCTTCTCTCTCGGTGCATTCACAGAGTTGCAAGGTCTGATTTTGACATCATATGTTTGGAAAAAGAGCTCCCTCATGAAGTTGTGACTGAAATCAAATCGTGCCGTCTCTCATCTCAGCCAGAATCCGCAGCTGATGCAATGGAAGTGGAGCCTGTGAGTGAGAAGAGTATAAGGAGAATCCATAAAGCATTGGACTCTGATGATGTTGAGCTACTGAAGCTTCTTCTGAATGAGTCTAGGGTCACCCTAGATGATGCATATGCCCTGCACTATGCCTGTGCCTACAGTGATTCCAAGGTTATTCAAGAAGTTCTTGGTCTAGGTATGGCTGATATTCTTCGGAGAAATTCCCGAGGATACACGGTTCTTCATGTGGCTGCAAGGCGAAAGGATCCATCCATTTTGGTGGCACTGCTGAATAAAGGGGCATGTGCAACTGATACCACTCCAGATGGTCAAACTGCTCTTTCGATTTGTCAGAGGTTGACAAGACGCAAGGATTATCATGAGAAGACAGTGCAGTGTAAGGAATCTAACAAGGACAGGCTCTGTGTTGATGTCTTGGAGAGGGAGATGAGAAGAAGTTCTATGACTGTGACTATGTCTGTATCATCACAGTTAACAGCTGATGATTTGCACATGAGACTGGATTACCTTGAAGATAGAGGTATTGCTTTCACTTGTCTAGGTCACTCTGTTTTCATGAATATTGGGTCTGAGTTGGAAGTTTGAAAGGGTAAAACAATCAACTCAACGAACAACAAACTTTGTTCAGTCTGATAGACTATAATCCATGACTTTTATGTTAAGAAGTGAACTTTAAGCTTAACTCAATCTTACAAAATTAGTCTGTAAGATCAAGTTTGTACTCGTTTATATACTGTAAAATGATCTTATTTCTAATTGATTATCTCTGGTTGATATAAGACTTTTAATAATAATAATCAAAAGTTGTCATTGTACTTTAGGTTTATGCATGCATCAGAATCACAGTGAAACAGTATTTTCATGATGCTTTTCGATTTAGAACCATGTGATCATGAAAGTAACATGTTCCATATGTTGCAGTTACATTTGCTCGGTTGTTGTTTCCTGCTGAGGCTAGGGTAGCCATTGAGAATGCTGAGGCAGATTCATCATCACTGTACGCAAACGAATCAGCTTTGAAAGGCACAAATGGAAATCTAAAAGAAGTTGATCTAAATGAATCTCCCTCTGCTCGAACCAGAAAACTTCAGTTAAGACTGCATGCCCTTATGAAAACAGGTATGCCCTTAGACAACTTTGAAATTACATCCTATAATGATTATGCATGATAGTGGAATATGAACAAAACTTGTTATATCAACACCAAATCAAGCTTGCATGACCTTGGTTGAAACCTGATACCGATACGTTAAGAAGTGGACTTTAAACTTAACTCAGTGTTACACTTTATCAGTTCATACCTTGTAGTATTTATGACAAATAACTTTTCTGCAGAATGCCTTTTTCTTTTGTTCTTATGATAAAGTTGAATGAATTTTGTACAGTTGAGAATGGTAGGCGATTCTTTCCCCATTGTTCAGACGTGCTTGATAAGTTTCTGGAAGATGATATGCCAGATGTGTTCTTCCTAGAGAAGGGTAGTGAAGAAGAACAGAGAATGAAGAAAGCACGGTTCATGGAACTTAAAGATGATGTGCAGAAAGCATTTCACAAAGACATGGCTGAAAATAACCACACAGCTTTTTCATCTTCAGTGTCTTCTTCATCATCTTCAACTCGGAGGGAAGGTCTTAACCACAGAGTGAGGAAAAAATGAACTCCATCTTCTGCTAGAGTTGTGCTGCAACTTCCAAGTATCAGAAGAAGCTGTGGAATATTCAGTAAATAAGATGTTGTGTTAAATTAGAGGGTTTTGCTAAAGGAACAAGCACATTTTTTCTAGCTTCATTTTTGTTTCTTACACTTGTTGGACCAAATGAAGAACAAAGGAAGAACTATATTGGCTTGTAGTATATTTTTTATCCTTTTCCAAGAACCAAAACTACTTGTAAAATATCTTACATTGATACCTTATTCAACATCCTAGATTTGACTGAATGTATAAATAGAAATAATTATTTTAAAACTTATATACAAAACTGTTTGATGTCATTTTTTGTTGATTACCTTTTTTAGTTGTAAGATTACTATTTTGAAACTTTGTATTTCTTTTTTTTTTTTATAAGAATTTCTTAATCATTTTCACCAAAACATATTTAATTACTTTATTTCACAAATTGTAGATATTGTGAATTTTCTCTTTCTTGTGAAAATTGAATAGTTTAATTTTATGAACTAAAATTTTACTATTTTGAAAAATAAAATACAAAAATTACAAAAAAAATTTAATGTTAGTAATTAAATTAATATTTTTTTATTGATATGAATTAAAATACTTGTCTTGTATTTAGGTATGGAGAGAAGACTCTTACAATTTTATTTACTAAAAGCATATAAAAACAGAGTAATGGATTTTTCTTAGAAAATAATTAATTTTACAATGATATACCATGAAAAGAGAAATCTAATGTTACATGTCCAATTAGATTTTTGTTTCTTCTTCTTGTGAAGAACACGTGAGAAGAGATTATGTTATGATTGATGTTAGAGACATTTAAACTAATTATATATTAATGGATTCCAGCAAAGCTCACAGTGGATGTCACAAGATTTTTTTTTTTATAAAAAATTCCCCTTATTTTAATCATCTGGGTCAAAGGATCTAAATTTCAAAAGGCCCAACACTTTCTCCATTTTTATTATATTATGGTCCTTTAAAAAAATTGAGTCACACTTTTTCAGAAAGAATGATCGAGAATATAAAAAAAAAAAATACTTTTTTCCAAAATGAAGGGCTTTTATTTATTTATTTTCGTAAAAGGGAATGTCCTTTTATTATTCATATTGCTATTGGGCTATTGAAAGGAATCATGAAGGACTTTTTCTTGTTATACTTCATTATTGTTAACTGCACTCCTATATTAATAAAAGAATAAAATAAACATATATATGAAACAACGTGAAAGAAGAAACACGTATTATATACACTCTGAAAAGCTTTTGAAATTTTGGGTTTGAGATGTATTTCACGTATTCTGAAAAAAATGTTTGAAAATCTTGTTCCAGAAGTTCTATTTCAAAATTTTTATTCTAAAAAAAATTATTTTGGAAATCATGTTTTGAAATTACAGTTTTATAAATTAAGGAAAAAAACTAGTTTTATAAAGCTTGTTTTGAAAAGTATTTGAAAACTTATTTTGAAAAAATAATTTTGACAAGTTTGTTTCAAAAAATTTATGTCCAAAAATATTATATATTTCGGGAAAGTTTGTTCTAGAAATTTTATTTTAAATATCCTATTTAAAAAATTCTGTTCCAAGATTACTGTTTTGAAAATTTCAGAAAACTTATTCTGAATGATTTGGGGAACAAATAATCTAAAAATATTTCAAAATGTAAAATCATCATTTTGTTAATATACAGTTGAAAATTACGAAACTGCACAAAGAAAAAGCCATCATAAAGTTGTTGGTTGAAAGCCCAACATAGCCTAATTGGTGGTAGAAAGCCCAAAAAAAAAAGTGTGTCCGATAATAGAATTGTGGATCGAGCACTCAAAAAACCTTTCATGAAACATCTCTTCTTATCCTAAAAAGAGTATCTCAAATGTAAAATTTAAATTCTAAAGTACCCTTTTCAGAATTAAAAAGAGAAAAGGTGTAACTAACTTTTTCTAAAACTATCTTCTCTGAGAAGTTTTATTGCATATAATAATGTAAAATTATCTCCTGAGAAAAGTAGTTGTGATTTCTATTAAGAAACTATACTTTAATCTCTTCATCAATGAGATTATGAGTCATTTTACTTACCTTGAAATCTTAACATATGTATATAAAAATAACTTCAATGAGAACTTTGAAGAATGGTATCTGATATTTATGATATGGATTTGATTAAATGAATGGATTGCCATTGTTGTTGAATGAACTTCAGATGTATACAATTCTAACTAGGTATCACAGTTTATTTTGTCTTAACCATTTTGGTTAAGTTCTAAGGGCCTAGAAATGAAAGACCATAGGCAAGAGGAAGTGACAAGAGCTTCTTGGCTTTTCCTACATAAGCCCTTTTTGTGAAGTTATTATAGTCATTGGCTTCAATAGAATCTAATATTTGCCTATACAACAACAGTGATGCCCACACTGGCCACCTGCTAGCAGAGTTTAGTTCTGCAACTCCTTTCTCAGCCTCATCAAAAAACATCCTTGCCCTCTTTATCTGTCCCTTCATGAATTTCCTCCATTTCTCTGTAACTTTACCTCGGAAAATGTCATCATCTGAAAGTCCAGCTTTTGCCAATTCATCTTGTGGCAGATACACTCTCCCTCTTCTCGCACTGCAATCATCAAAAACTACACCAAATTAGACAATGCTATCAACAACTAAAACTAGAGTCTAACATAAACAGTGCAAAAGTTTTTCCATTGTCAATCATTAATCTGTCACTAACATCATGTGCAACAAACTTCTACACTATTGGTGCATATAGTATTTAAACATTGTCTGGCATAGAAGTGTTCAAAGAACCTTACTCTTCTCCCACATCTCTGAGTATGTTGGTAAGTTGATTTGCAATGCCTAGAGCCAATGCAGCATTATAAATGCACTCTGTTGAAGCCTTTGAGTCTGGTGCTATCCCCATTACTGGCACACTCATAAGGCCTACTGTTCCAGCAACATAGTAGCAGTAAAGGTACAGTTCATCAAAGTTTTCGTATCTTGATTTCCTAAGGTCCATCCTCATTCCTTCTACCATGTCCTTAAAGGGCTGTTTCAAAGACACAATTCAATGTCATTAGGATCAGTTTCAGTTCAGCACATAAGTTTCACTATTCTGTTTTGTCAGAATCAATGACTCCTCTATATCATTTCATCTGGGTACTCATAAATTACCAAAACAAAGCAATTTTTCACTGAAGAATAACACAAAAAGTAGCTACAAAATAAGTTTAGTCCAAAAATGGTGTAAAGCTGAATCTTTGATTTGGCATGTGAAGTAAGTACCTGAATATCAACTGGGTACTTTGAGACAGTATGTGAGAGAGCAGCATCGTACATATCATAGGGTCGACCTTCAAAAACATCGGTTAATCGTTGCTCCCATCTATCCAAGGCACCAGGGGTGATGTGTGAAGAGTTTGGTCCATCAACAAGTTCATCAGTTCTTCTGCACCACACTGCAATGGACAATGATTAGTCAAATCCAAAACAAATCTCACTGAAGAAGAACCTGAAAGTAGCATTTAGCAGTAAGTAATATGAGAGATACCATAAATTGCCCAAATGGCTTTTCGTCGCTCTGAAGTCATCAACTGTGTGCCTAAAAAGTTTACATTTTTTAACACAATTGGTTAGGTCAATGAACAAACAATGATTCTAATTTCTAAACCACGTAATGTAAGAAAAGGGGAACTAAAATTCATCAGAAGAAGTACTACCTAAGTAAAATGTCTTGGCATACTCAGAACACACTTCACCACACCGATCATAAGCCACATTCAACAGATCCCCATTGGTGAAATCAGCTCCAACCTCTTTCTCAAAATCTACACCAATGTTTGAACCCCTTTTGTTCTCTTTCACTAGAGCTGCTTGCTTCAGCACCACATCATAGACCCTCTCCTCTGAGGATCTTGAAGGGTCACCAGCCACTGCAGTGGAAAAAGCAGAAACCCCACTCGCAAAGCTCAGTCCTGAAAACCTTCTCTGGTTTCTTTCACCACTGCTACTCCTTCCTGCAAAGCCCACCAAGGAGTTGATGTTCTCTTTGGGTCCACAACTCACCCAAACAAGAACACCAGACATCTCAAGAGCAGGGAAAGTTTCTTCCTTTCACTACTTTCAGCTTCAAGAGTAGTGAAGGATGAAAATGAAGAAACCTCTGAGAACAATGCAGTTTGGTTTGTGTATGAGGTTGTTGTTTTTCTGAGGTTGTAACTAATTTCAGAAACAGACCAAGGATATATAGAAAAGGAGATTGTGAATGTAATGAATTCCATAGCCTACACATGTCAAAATGTATGGACAGTGGCCTTGTAATCCTCAATGTGATCAACTTGAGATCATCTTCTTTGTCTTTTAGTCCAACACTGTCTCTCTGCTTTTAAGCCACAATTTTATTTTGTTTTTGTATTTTATAATAATAACCAACAAAAGGGTTACCAAGTATTTTTTTTATAGCATAAAAATGAAAGTTTATTGTTTTGAAAGTTTTGAGTTGAAAATAATATTTTAGTTTATTTTGTAAATTTTTTTCACCACTCATTGCTATGCAATTTTTTTTCTTGTTTATTCCGAGTTTTCATGGATTTCGTGTTTACGTGTGGTCCTGTGATTTGGTTTGCTTGCGTTGTATTCATAAATTTGATGGCTCAAACGTGTTTGAAATTCTTTTCGGGAGCATTACTCTGTCCAAATTCAGAGTGCAAATTTTCTGTACACATTCATTCGGATTATGTCTTCATTCACATTTTGTATTAAAATTTTAAAGCATTATATTTTTATCATTTAATTATAGTTGTATTATGAATTTTATCATTTAATTTTTCATTGATCTGTTAAATATGTAATGATATATGATAACACGTTAGAAAAAAAAATTATCCACTTTTGTGAAATGACATATTATTGAAGGAGATGTTGATAAGTATTTTTTGACAATGATTAAAGTATATTCATCACTTTTATATTTAATATCATAATAATTAACTTTATTAATTAATTATATTATAAATTTTATAAAGACAAATAAATTTAGATTCTCTGTTAAATTTTTTTTACAGTTTTTTTATGCTGCGTTTTCAAAATGATTACTGATTTTTGAAATTTTAAAATATATTAAAAATATTTTTAAAGTACCAATAATATATATTTAATGTTCGACGACAATAAAAAAAATACAATAAAAAGTCTGAACTTGACAAAAACACTTCTGAAAACCAAGAAAAAAATAACATTTTTGACACTCAAAGGATGAGTTCCTAAGTAAAAATTTGAGATGTGAAGATTTGAAACGTTTGAAATATACTATTTTAATTTTTACAAAAAAATAAATAAATCTCTTTAAAATTTCTAACAACGTTAAAATATAACTATTTTATTATTTAATTCATATTTAATTTTATTTTTAACTTTTTATATATTTAACACTATTTTTGTTAATTTTTATGTTTGATTATATTTTAATTTTTAACTATACTAAAATATAGTTATTTTATTATTTTTTTAATATTTTTATTGGTGTACATCAAATAAAAGATTAAACATAATTGTACAATATACTATAAGTAATTTTATCTTTTAAATTAAGTAAAATTACTTTAATGATTATCAAGTCATTTAATATCACATTTAACTCTGAATTTTTATAAGATAATATGTGTATGTATTAATTATTCTCAACCACCCATTATTAAACTATGTTAAATTAAAAAAATCAAGGAAGCATGCATATAAAGAAATAACTAATAAATTCATAATAATAGTTTAATGATAAAATATGTAACTTAACTATTTTTATTTTGTATAAATTATTTTCGTGAAAAGGTATCCAATGAATTCAAAATTAAAAAGATTTGATAGATACATCAGATATTTGCTTAGTGCATATTTGATCTCTCACTTTAAATCCGAACAAACATAAATATGCGATTTATATTTAAGTTCAATTAATCATTTTCGTTTTCATGTTGGAAAAATGAATCTGAAGCTAAACATGTATTTAGATTTTCGATTTAATAATAAAATTGACGCAAAAAGTTGGTGCTGTGTTTATGAGTTCAGGTAAGATGTTTTTAAAATATTTTTCTTGACAAATATTTAAGTGAAATTATACAGAAATAAATAATATCAAAGTCGTAGTTAACAACATACTTGCAAGTATATATAGCAGTTCGGTTTAGTAATAAATCAAAATAAATTTTGCTCTTTCATTGATGTAAATAGAAATATCATATATGGAATTCTAGTAAATTATGGTAGCAAAAGGACATAATTATCACATCTCTTTCCCTCAACTATGATTTTTGATACTTTTGAAAAAAGTTTTGCATCTTCATACGTTTTCATACGTACATTCAACTTTTACACATAAAAACAATCAATTTATCTAAATCAATGAAAATAATTTAAATAATTATTTTGTTAAACTCATTGGTATCACAAAATTTTATATTTTTCTGGTTGATACATTGATAGATTTATCATTTGTGAAATACGTGTTACTTAAATAAAAGCCTTGACATCACCTACAAACAATACATTAATGTTTAATGTTTATGTTTTTTTTTTTTTATATATTCCTCAAATTTTTCATTTTTACTTTATGCAAAACTAAATTCCCGATAAATCAAAGATGTTAGCAGTTTTTCAAATATACACGTGAAAGATTAATAATATCTCTTGGAACTTTCTTTTATTTCTTGCATATTAGAGTTTTTCTTATATAAGTTTTAGCTTATAGTTTTAGGATGTATTACTGAAAAATCTCATATTACATGAGTTTATTTTTTTTGTAAATTTATTAAAAAAATATAAGAAAAGATTTTTTTTATATTTTTATAAATTTTAATTGACAGATAATTTTTTTGTGAGTAATTATTTTTTATAAAATTATAAAATTTGTAAATATTTTTTATAAATTTTGTTGTGAAAAGTGTTTTATATAAAATATTATGTAAAAAAATTGACAATAATTTCCTGTAATTTTTTTTATAACAAAATTTATAAGTATTTAAAAAAAAATTAAAACTAAATTAATGAGTTTTTTTAGTAATGATGTCTATTATCACCTAGTTTATTCCTTTGAGGAGGCTATCTATTATAAGTACATGTATCCTTTGATTATTACTTATACTTATTGCACATTAAATACCATATATTTCGTAATTAACTTCCTTATCATCAAAACTTAAATGTTAGAAAAAGACAAAATTTCATATATTTAAAAATTTTATTTCTATTTGAATTTAACTCACGGTTGCCTTAAACTATTGTTGTGTTTGAGAATAAAAAAACTTTCTGTATGATAATCAGCAATAAAGATAACATTATAGTTTATTCAATCTTTAACCCACCGAATATATATATTTGTCTGCGCATAAGTATCTTGAAGACAAAGTATACCAAATTAACACGGGTTACTTATTTTAAATAATTGGTTAGTATCTGATTAAGAAAATTAATCAGCTATTACTATAAACTTATGCAAAGAAGCAAGTCCTAACATTTTTTTCCCTGTCCGTTGTTTATTATTACACGTGAAGTAGTGTGATTAGAGGCCTCACATATATGTATAAACATTATGACAAGTTTCGAAACACGTAAAGTGCACTTCGTTCTTATACAAAACGATTCTATTAAAATAATTAATATTTTCTAACAAAAATTAGACATATACTTATCCAAAAAATTATAAAATAATGCACTAAGAGCATCAATAAAACAATGATGCTACTTTTCCTACGTACCACAACCTTGATGCCAATTCAGATGCGTGAAAGATTCTGCGGAGGAATATGACAAATTTGGATAATTACCTATTCATTACAACTTTAATTAAAAAAATTATTATGTGTCTTTCTTGATGAATGAGGTATATATATATATATATATATATATATATATATATATATATATATATATATATATATATATATATATATATATATATATATATATATATATATATATAATAAAAT
>Ga0214545_1000547_pt1 | contig 61036 bp, 19 predicted proteins | sample CNSS4metaG_FD_160064 | JGI IMG/M metagenome (GOLD analysis project Ga0214545, IMG submission 160064) | Root nodule microbial communities from cowpea collected in UCLA plant growth center, Los Angeles, California, USA - CNSS4 | ecosystem: Host-associated > Plants > Roots > Nodule | place: USA... | reverse complement strand
ATTTATATATATATATATATATATATATATATATATATATATATATACTTTTCTTCATCAAATTATATTCAAATATCTCACTTTTTGTATTGAAAAAAATTTGAAAAGTAAATTTGAAAAAACCTCATTTTAATTTTTTTTTTAACTTTCAAATCTCTTGAGCCGTACATGTACAATTTAAATGTTATGAAATTTAAATTTATGTTGTCGGTTTTTGTTGTTAATTTCAGTAATGAAATGTTACGTTATTTAATAAATAAAGAGATAATATATAATAAAAAAGAATAATGATATTTTAATTCACTATTTTTTACCTATTTTTAATTTACTATTCTCATTATCATTAGATTATTATATCATTAAAAAAAGATAAAAATGAATAATTTAAAAATGATAAAAATGATTAGTTAAAAGTGAATAAGAAAAGTAATTAAGATATGATTATCCTAAAAGATATGATAAGTTGATTGATGTGATAAAAACTATTAATGTGAAAATATAGAACGATAAGAAATGCTATGGCAATAAAATTTTTGTTTTGCTGTTGATCGACATATAAGGATTTTTTAAAGATGAAACAGTTGGGGAATTGAAGTTGATTGATAGGTAAGTGTTTGGTGTGTTTGAAGTATGAATAACAAATGGATCAGATAATGGCAAGCAAAGTTCCACAAATTCTCCTTGCCCTACGTAAGAATCTCTCTTACTTTTCTTCTATCTTTTGCTTAAATGCGACATTATTTGATGTTTTATCATCGACAATTTTTTTCTATAATTTTAAGATTATATTTTTTAAATGGTATTAGAATATAATAAAAAAAATAAAAAATAAAATAATGAGAAATCACTTAAAATATATTTTCTCAAATTATAATAAAAAATTATTAAAATTTAGTTGTTAAAAAATTATTTTTTATTCTTTAAAAATATAAAAACTTTTATTATAATCACAAAATTTATTATATTGATATTTTTCTTTTCATATAATTATAAATTTTGACATTTCAATTACCCCAAGAGTTTATGTATCATCTCTTATTACATGAATCATACCCTGACATAAAAAAAAAAGAAGAAAAACAGATTAAACCAAATTTATGTTTAAAAAATATAAAACAAACTTGTTGTAAAATAACTATATAACCCGAAATAAAGTGAGTTGGTACTTATTATACAAAAAATTAAGTTAATAATAAAATGAAAGAAATTAAATCATTTGAATTCAAATCATATTTATAATATAAAAATTAGTAAATTAATCAATAGAAGGATTTTCTTCGCGACAAATAACACAAAATTCATAATTTCACAAATATTTATACATGTTTCTATCTCTTTAAAGAAAATTGGGAACAATTAAAATATTTTGACAGAATAAAAAAAAAAATCACAGCAAGTTACACACGTCTACAATTAGCCCATAAAAATTTAATAGCTAAAATAACTTCCATAATTTTAACGTGAGATTAATATTTTATCCCACTTTAGAAATACTAGAATATATATGAAATTTATCACTTATATGAAAATGGAAAAAGAGTAAATATGTAACATATTGTTATACTTCTCAGAGTGGTTGTTTATCCAACTTTGCCTATTTCTGCATATCTTAATGCACGGATAATGATTAAATGATTAACATTATATGGCAAAAATTATATACTCTTTTAATCAATTATATAATTATTAAATTTTAATAATTTATGTATGGTTGAAACCTACTCCCTTATTCAAAACATATTCTTTTTTTTCCTTTGATTTCTTTTTCTTTATCTCTTTATAAATAATATATTCCTTATCTTTATGTTTATGGTTCGCGTTTACAGAACTTAATGTCACAAACTTTACTTCTTCTAGATTTATAAAAAAATAAGTTATATAAATAAATATTTTTAGTTAATATTATGATAATCGAATCAATTATTAACTCAATCATATACCGTAGATAACACGTGATACACGCTTTTGTTTCATTAGTCATGTCATCATTTAAATCCACAAAAATTAGTTCAAAAAGTGAAAATCGATTAATTTAAAGAAAATGGACAGAAAAGTTATACTTTAGATTAGGAAGTGAATAAGAATATAATTCATAATTTAAAAAATTTAAGTTTAAATTACGTTGTTAGTGTATAAATTTTATTAATAGATATTCATAAGTGTTTTTATGAGTATTTTTCAAATCCTCATATCTCTTAACACTAATTAATCTTTGGCACACAAAAAATAAAATAAAATAAATAAATATCCTTGATATAGTTTTTAAAATGTCATATCCATATAATTTAATCTGAAAACTTTAATAATTTAACTATAAATTAGTTATTCAAATGTGAAATTGATGAATGTTAATAAATTTGGCAACCAACGACGGACCTACGTATAACTAAGGATCGACAAACATCCATTTTGATTTTATGTTTGTTAAAATTATTATTAAATATCTAAAAATAAATATTTTATCTTATCTAATTTTATATATTTATCTCATAATCTTATTTCTCTTTATTCTTTACTTTTATTTTAAATTGTTGCTTGATTAACACTCAAATAATTTTTAATTTTTTTTACTAACATATAAAGTCTTAGATCCGTTATTTGTCAAAATAACTGTTATAAAAGCCGCAACTTCTACTATTAACATTATAAAAACCATTATTTATCAAAAACTTAATAAATCATAATACTTAATCTAAGATTTAGAGTTGTCAAGATGGGTTGGAACCCACGAGCCAACCAATCTTACCACGGGTTCAAATCAGATTGGTTTGAAATTTTTTTACAAATTTCAATACGGGTTGATTTTTGACCTGACTCATCTAGAATCCGGCTCATCCGGGTTGAACCCGTGGTGGGCCAGGTTGATGTAGATAAAAGGTCACACAAGTGTTTTTTATTTTTTTATTAAGTTAGGTTTTACATTTGGACCATGTTAGGTTGTTTTTTTATCCAACACATAAATAATTTTGTATTTTTTTTGTTTATATTTAGATTGTATTAAAGTTTATTTAGATTTTAATTAGAATTACAATTTAGTTTTGACTGAAAAAAAATAAAAATAAAATTGTATTTTTTTTTAATTAAGTGAATCCGTAAGTCAATCCGTTTAACCCGTCAACCCGTGATGGACCAGGTCGGGTTTGAATTTTTTTTTGCTCACCAAAAAGTGAGCCGGATTAGGTTGACTTACTAGATCATCAATCCGTGATAGATCGAATCGGATCGGACCGGATTATCCATTTTGATAGCTCTACTAAGATTAACTAATACAAGGTATCACTATTAAATAACCTTTTATTCATTTTCTTAATTTGTTTTAATCAAAGTAGATTAGCACTACCATGGAAAGAAAATGTCACCCCAATTGAGAATGGGCAGAATATGAGATCCACTATAAATGATTCCGACAAATCAGCAAAAATAATAGGGTCCTTTGAGAATAGCCAAAAGAAGAAATTACCTCCTCCGTTACTTTTTCTTTTCATTTCATTCCTCATAAATACTTTATCTCTTCTAACGCTTAATTTTCAGTCTAAGGAATAAAAGAAACAGATTTCGTTGTTAAAAGAAAGGACTGTTTCTTTCCTTATCTAACGCAGCTTCATCTTTCTTCAGCATATTTCACGTGCATATGCAATTTCAACTCTATACATATAAACCACACAAAAACTAAAAAAAAGGTATATAAAGAACGAAAACCCACGTGATAGAAATTCTAATTGTTTAGTCTTATCATAATTTTGGTTACAATAAAGTTAATCCACGAAAACATGAATAAATAACTAAAAATTTTAAACAAATTAATTTTTATGATATCTGAACATACTTTCTTAACAAATAAATATTAACAAAAATCTATCTATTTATGTTTTCTCATCTAATATAAAAGATAATTATTCCTACGCCATCAAAAATCAAAAACATGAAAGGCCCATAGCTTTTAATTCAAATGTTTTCTATCCACAAAAAATATACGAGTAAGAAAACATTTAAAAACCTTTATAGTCTTTTATTAATAAAATATGATTGTATCAGACAGATAGATAATGATGTCTAATCGCTTTGAAAAAAACACAAACCATCGTTCTGTAAAGTTCACACAGAAAAACATAAATACATGTAACTCGGGAATTTAAAGAAAAATAAAACAAAAAGTTTAGAAAAATGTAACTAAATAAAGATATTCTTTACTTAAAATATTAAAATATTTATTCTATATATTTTATATTCTCTATTATAATCTAAAAGAAAAACTATTCTTACACCATTAAAAAACTAAAAAAATATTTATTGAGGTGTCTTAAAGTACAAAATGTTAATTTCTTAAGTAGTGTTCATAAATTTATTCAATTAACAAAAAATAACAAATATTTTTAACTTTTAAATTAATTTACAACCAAAATGACTCTTCGTGATCTTGAAAAGCTAAAGAAGTTGTTAAATACAAAATTAATTACAGTAAACATTCGTTCACGTCCGCACTCGTTTAAGTTCGTATCTCGCCTAAATCTGTATTTAAAAAGAGAAAATTTTTGGATCAATAATTTTGTGACTTTATTTTCAGAAAAAAATCTCATAAAGTCATTTGATTTTATATATATATATATATATATATATATATATATATATATATATAATATGAATAAAATACAATAATAAGTTCCTCCTTTTGTAACATATCTTTTATATCTGCCATATGTCTTATATATCTCATATTTTTATAATTTTTAAAGAATTTCAACAATCATAATATTTCATACTATAATTATATTATATGGCTCCTAATATATTTATATTCTAATTTTAATATCAAAATGTGAATTTAAACGAATGATTGTTATAATCTTCAAAATTACAATAGTAAACTTTAAAATATTATTAAATAGAAAAATCAATTACACTGAAACATTCTCTTCAAAAAAATAAAAACATATATTATCTCTACAATATATTAGTATTGTAAAAGATAAAATGTTTATCTAAACTAAATCAATTATATTCATACGAATATAAAATCTAAAAAAAAAAAACAGTGTATGATTTTTTTAACATAATTAACATTGAATATAAATAAATTTAATTTACCAAAAAAAAATAGCGAATTAGAAAAATCAGGGACCATTACTTTAATCATGAATTGTTCTGATTTGATTCTCGTCAGTATTGTCTAGATTCAATTTATATTCGATTGTTTTATGGTGTGGTGTGTAATTTCATTTTCAACGTCTTTTTGTTTAGTCAGATGATAGACCGACGATTTTTATTGGAAGACATAATAAAATATTTTTATAATTATAAAAAATTAAATAATCATAAAAATCGTTAGTAAATTATAGCTTAACTTGGATTAACTTGATTATTTTTTTAATTTTTTCTAACCATGTTTAGTTTTACATTTCATTATATAATTTTTAAAATGTATTCATTTTAAGATAATGTCTTATTAACAATTAATTATGATGATAAAAAATATTAGTCACTATAATATAGTGACCAATTTAAATTGTAATTTACAAAATAAAAAATAATTGGTTACTAAAATAGTCACATAAATAAAAAATTATAATTTATTTTTAAATTAGTCTCAATTACTTCTATAGTAAAAACTTTGTAGTTAATGTTTAGAGACCAATTTTTGTTAGAAATTGAAATCTTACTAATTAATTAAATATCAATTTAAAAATTAATTTCTTTTATAACAAAATTTTGTTAGCTAATGTTTAGGGACCAATTTCATTTGGTAACTAAAATTTAGAAACTAATTTAACAATCAATTATAATTTTTATGTGACTACTTTAATTACCAAATATTTTTTATTTTGTAAATTAATATCTAAATTTGTTAATGTAATGACCAATAACTTTTTGTCATTATAATTTATCGTTAATAAGGCATTTTTTTTATTGTGATTTTATTTATAATAAGGATGCATAAATATATATTTTTTTTAAGTTAAACAATACATAATGTAACAATAAATAACATATATTAAATAAAAATATTTATTTAAGTATTCAGTTTTTTATAATAAATTATTTTCTTAATGTATACTTCTAATATTAGACAATAATTCGCGGGTATCTTTCTCTGTTTACAATAAGTTATACAAAGCCTTAATTGAAATGTTCTATTTTTCAGAAAAGATATATAAATAAAAAACAGAACTTTCAAAAAATTGATAATCTTTCATTAATCAAAATTTATTGAATCAGACAAATAGTTATCGTTAATAATACAAAAAAAAAATCTTTAAAAAACATTAAATGACTATAAAATATTCATATGGAACTCATTAAAAAAAAATGCAATATTTAATATCATATAATTTACTTTCCGTATAAATTTTTAACATTCAATCTGAAGATTTTATTTTTAATTCCACAATTTTCACAATTTTAATTCCGTATATATTTTTATTACATTTCTTTATTTTCCAAAAAATACTTTTAAGTAACAATTTAAAAAATGGAAATAGTATTTATCTATCTGGATGAATGATCAATCACATCACATTGAAAACGTGAAGAGGGACCAGATCATATAAGTCAACACAAAAATAAAAGATAATCGAGAATGAACGTCATTGGTAAATTATGTTGATAAAATGGACGTCAAAATTTTCGCTATAATTTTGATTATGAGGTGGTAAAATAGGTCGGTAAATTCGTTGAGAATGATTTTTTTTAAATATGTTGGTAATTGAATTTTTGAAAAGTCATTAATAATTGTACTTTTTAAAATTTATAGTAATCCTATTAATAAATTTAGGGAATCGGAGAGAAGAACAAGGAAGAGAAAGAGGAGGATGAGGAGAAAGTGGAAGCGACAACAGTGACAATAATGACTGTGAGGGCACCGACCATGGCAAAAGAGGATAAATAAGAGGAAGAAAGAAAAGAGTCAAAGGTGATAAGACACAACAACAACAACAATCGACGATGACAGAAGAGGAGGAAAAAGAAAAATAATAGGAAGAATACAAAAGAAGAAAAAAGAAAAAGAGAAGAAGGAAAAAAAATATCAAACCAAAATGTTTATTGACGAATTTTACTGACGAAAAAGCCATCGATAACTATTGACAGATAATTATCGAAAAATAGTTATTGAACACATTTAGACCATTGATAGTTACTGACAAATTTTTAATTATCTGTAATTACTGAGATTTTTATTTTTAATCGTTAAAATTTATCACCAAACATTTTACTAACGAATTTTTTACTGACTATAAATCATCTATAATTTTACTTTATTTATGGATTTTTATACTTATCACCGAATTTTATCAAATCTATATTTTTATAGTAAATTGATATGTGAAACCATGTGAATTTAATCCCTAATACCATACTTTTATAATAAAATAATTTTTATTTTACTCTTATTTTGATTCTTAAAATCATGTTTTAATAACAAAATAATCTTATCTATTTAGAGAGTAAAATAAATATTAATCACCGAATTAATAACATCTCATATTCCAAATTGAAGATGTGTTTTTTTTTATCGTTATAGAGATAGGATTATACCTATACGAACAAAAAATAAATAAAATTAACTTGGGAAAAGCCAAATCCGGATAATTTAGGATGCCAAATTAACATATTTTATTATGTATCCAACCAAAAGGTTTATGGAAGTCTTGCATCTACATATTATATAATTGTGTATTTGGAATGTAATTTTGACGAGGTTGGAGAAATAGTTGTTAAAAGAAAAATATACTTTTTTATTAAACGATAACTCTCAACGCATGTTTTTTTCCTTTCTTTATAATATATTGTATTCAATCTTAGATTATTTTTCTCCAAAACTTTTTTTTTTTAAGAATCTGATTGCATATTATAGTAATTGAGGAGATGGAAATTATTTCTAACTCAATTCATATTTATCTTGAATATTCTTCCTAAAAATCATACTAAATTTTGGTTGTGTTCGGATACCTTGTTTTAAGTTTTTAAATTTTAGTTTTGTGTAAGTTTGTGTTTGAGATATGGCTATCTTATTCTAAATAATTATAGGTAAGAAAAGTTATTTGTTTTTCATTAAAAAAAACCTTAAAATAGATGATTTAGTCACAAGATTTTAGTTTTTATATGTGGATGATGTTTTTGTTGGAATTTGTTTGAATGTTTAAAATTTATCGTCATTTAAATTTTCATTTCATAGATTTTTGCTTTAGAATATTTTGAATTAAAGATTAGTGTTTAGGAAGTTTATTCGGTAGGTAGATTATGCATTTTAAGGTATATAATTTATTAAACCAAGTTTTAAATATGGTTTTGATAAGTATAACCAATTCCTTTAGTTTTCTCTTATACTGGTTTGAGTTTTATATAAATGACATATTTTTACTTGATACGAATGAAATATATGTTGAGTTTAAATTATTAAGATTGGATTGAAATAAGTGAAGATGATGTTTAACAGAATTTAGATTGTACTCATATTTGAGAGTTGTATTTGTTAAATTAGTTATAGATTAAACCTTTGAAAACTATTTTGTTTGTTGCATGAATAAAGTTATTTTATATTTTTATTTAAGCAGAATATTTTTGACGGAAGGAAAATAGAACAAAGATTCAAACCCTACTTATGGTCTTATTTTCACTCAAGAAAATGAGATCGCAACTCAATCCTTGTGTTGTGCTAGATTTGAACTCAAAAAAAAATTTGTTCAATTGAAGAAATTTTCGTTCAAGCGAGACAATTTTCGTAAAAGTTAAAAAAATTATTATTTATTTTTCTATTATTATATCTTTGATGGAGTGTATTTGAATGTTTATTATACATGGAAAATATAAGTTTGTATATTTAATTAATGGGTTGAATATGTTGTTATTTATTAACTTTAAGTAAATTTTGAAATTAGTCAATTTCGAAACTTTGGACTAATTTAGTCCTTCATCTTTCGTAATACATGGGTTTAGTCCTTTTAATCCAATTTCGTTAAGTTTATTTGACATTTCAAGCGTGTTTCATAATAGTATTTGACTTAACATTAAAACAAAAATGTGTCAAACAGTATAAACAATTTAAATACAATCTTGAAATGCGTACAAAACATCAAATAAACCTAAAAAAATTTGATTAAAAAGACTAAATCCACGTATTTCGAATGATGAAGCACTAAATTGGTCCAAAGTTTCAAAATGAACTAATTCCAAAATTCATTGAAAGTTAAGGGACCAAAAACATATTTAACCCTTAATTAATTTATGATTCTATTTAAGAGAATTATATTTTATGAAAATATTATTGAGAATGACAAACTTGTTTGAATTTTTGGTCACATGTTTGGGATGTTATGTGAATTATTATTTTTGTTATATGTATTAAGTATTTGACATTTATATTGTAACATAGATGTTCTTGTTTCATTGATCATTTATGTTATATAGACTAAAATATCATGTGATAAGACATTGAGGAGAGAGTTATTGCATGACCTTGTTTATGCCAGATTTAAACTTGTCTTTATATGTTCTTTTGTAATAAAATGGTTGTCTCAACTACAATTTTGGTTAAATAAAGACATGTTAGTAATAATTGTTTCATACTAATTGGATGGCATGAAAGTTTTAACATTACCCTTGTAGTAAGTGCCTTTTGTTTGTTGTTGGGTTTTCTTTGAATAGAACAAAAAACCAAAAAATTAGACAATCTTTCAGAACGAGGACTACTAATTGCCAATGAGACCTACATTAAATGAGAAATGGTTAGTTAATTAATTACCATAACTTTAAAATCAATTCCACTCAATAGGACTAACACTTCAATGTATGAAATCAAGTAAGCACATCTTTGTGAGGTGGTCATCCATTTTGTCATATATTCTTGGATTTGAGCCTCTGTGTTATCTGATCTTTGAATGGCTTGGGACTAAAAAAATGCATACACTTGTGATTGGCTTAGCTCCACACTCATTACATCTATGTACATAAGACAATGAATTATAAGTTAAATGTGGTAATTTTAATATACTAAATATAAAAGACACATTACCACTTACATACACTAGAGTTCGATGATAGAAATGTTTAACATCTATCTACCAACCACCTCTAATGCATTAAAAAAAGGAAATGTAAAGTGGGACAACAATTTTGAGTCCAAATACTCTAAAGTCCTATTTCAACATTACAAATAATTTTGTAAAGTTATTGCATCATAGATATAATTATTCCTCTGAATCAGACTTAAATAATCACACAAATGAGTTTGTCCAAAATTTTCTTCACCAACATATCCTCTAAATGATCATTCATCCATTCTTCAACATATCTTGTTATTTGTGACGTAGTAGGGTTGCCTAATACTACTCCACGCCAAGTCCAAATTGTATAACTATTGATTATACCGAAGGTAATCACGTATTTTGCCTAAATCTTAACGTATCTGATTCAAACAACGAACACAAGGACAATATTATGTCCTGTTCAAGAAGATTGCATGTTCTTGAGCATAATGTAAGAACTCATACGCTGCCTTTTCATACTCTTCACTAATGTGACATGCATATATTCAACTTCGATCTATACTACATTGGTAACAAATTCTATCATTCTCAAATTTTCAACTCTAACAAGGTGAGACCCTACTCATTCAAAATTTCATAATTCGCTAACACATATTGACAGGTGGCACGTTGTTAACAGTGTTAGTAATTTTTTTTGAAAGAGACCTAATTGAGAAACTTTTTCAAAAGTTTGGATGCAAATGAAATTTTTTTAAAAGCGGAGACCAATTGACACATCCCTACCAAAGTCGGGACCACCTGAGTAATTAAACCTATTTAAAATTGCATCAACTTAAGGATGTTGAATCTAGTCTCTTAAACATTTCGAAGTTGGAAGGTTGTCCTACAACATATTTTACAGGATACACCTCTTTTTCCTTATATGTAGTTGTAAATTAGTTTACAATGATTCATATTATAAGAAAAAAAAGGAATTATATATTTAAAAACATCTATTCTTTCTTCACTTGTGCCTGATGTTTAATTATGTTAACATGATATGATTTTAATTTTACAAAATGAAAAAAATGAAAAAAAGCGCCAACATCACGAAGAAGAGGATCTTCACTCTATAGTAATTTTCGTGGAGTATATATATATATATATATATATATATATATATATATATATATATATATATATATATATATATATATATATATATATGTTAAGATATTTCAAACCTTGGATAAATTTGACATATATCTTTTGTGATATTTTTGAATATAATACATTGATTTGATACATATGTGATATTTTTAGATCTCGTAAACTGATGTGATATTATTTTGTTAAATCATAGGATATGTGTGGTTGTGTAGTTTCTTCAAATGTAAATGCAAGGTGAGTATTGTTTTATAGAACAACTTACTTTAAAGAAATTTTTGTATGGTTAAAGATATCGACATAAATACTTATTATATGATATATTAGATTATTAATTTTTTAAATTATTATATAATACAGTTAGATTACTAATTTTTGAATGTGGTAAAATTATTAATATAATTATTATTATTTTAAAATAATTTAAATAAAACTAATAATTGAGACATTGGTTATAAAATTTATAAAAAAATGATTCATAAATAATTTTTAAAATTTTAATTATTTTAAAATTAATTTAAACAATTTTTAACAATTTTAACCGTTAAATAGTAATAAAATATAATATTTTATGATAGTTTTTAATCGTTAAAATAAAAAAAAATTATAAAAAATAAGAGTTAATTTTGTAGAAATTTTTAGCTGTTAGTATATTGTTTTTTAACAATAATATTAGCGGTTAATTTTTTTTTTGACATATGTAATTCTCATTATTTTTTAATCGTGAAAAATTATAATTTATAACAGTTTTTAAATGTTAAAACTTGTAATCTTAACTTTCACTTCACTTTTTATAGTGATTTTTTTTATGTGTATAGAAGTAAAATGTAAAAGGATTAAAAATTTATTTTATGTGTTATGGAGTGACAAAAACAAAGTTGAACTATTTTAGATATACCAAATGTTTTTTTTTTACCTAAAGAAAAATATGCAACAAAAATCTTAACAGCGTCAAATTTTGAAAACAACTGCGCGACAATAAATGATGTATTTAAATGTTTGACTACAAAGTTTTGTGCCAGAATCATGTTGTAAGAAATCTTTTCGTGAAGCAAATCAATTTCACGGGATGGATTTCAACGTGAGTGAATGGCTCGGTTTTATTTATATATAACGTGATGTTTTTGGGTCAACTATATAAACTCATTTTTAATCTTAAAAAAATAGATCAATTTTTCAAGAAAAACATACAAGTGTTACATACGATAAGGAGTTTCTTGTCCAACTCGTACTCTAATCTAAACGATGAAAACTTTAAGTTTAATTAAGCTTTAAATCTTATATAAATTTTATTATTTTCAATGAAGTTTATATTTAATTTCTATGTTAACAAGATAATAATGACGTGATTTTTTTTTTGTGTTTCTGTTTTTAATTTATTGATTAATTTGTTTATTCTCTTCTCATTTATTTTTTCAATTTGCTGATTAACTTATTTTTGGAAATGAAACGAGCAACTTGTTCAATAAATTATAAAAATTTGAAGAAAGAAATAATGAGTTGATCCAAAGATTAGAATAAAAATAAAAATAATGATTGTATTATTCCATTAACAATAAAATAAAATTATAGCATCTTTTAAAAAAATAAAAACTATTTTAAGTGCTGAAAAATTGTAATTAATTAAAAATATTTATATTTATGAAACATTTTAAACACCATGGAATTAATTTGATTGATTTAAAAGCTTTTGTACTGAGTTTTGTAAATAATCACCTTTTAAACAAACTCACCTAATTCAATTTACATTATTTTGTATTCGATGTAACTTTTAAAAGTGAGACTATCTTAGAGTATAAATGAATGAATGAATTGAATTAAATTTTCAACATAAAAAATTCCTTGGACTTTCAATCATTAATATATTATTGGATCAACTAAACAGATGAACAAATCGTGCATTTTTTTCCTAATTATATTTTATTATTTAATTATCTTAAAAGTCAAATGAAGTACAAATAACAGGTTGACTAATTCAATCACATTCTATCGTGAAATAATAAAACATCTGCTGAGAAAGCTTTTAATTGTGATTTGTTAAGTAAATTGATTAATTAAACATTAAATGTGTAGATTAGGTTAAAATATAAATTTGGGTTAGGTTTTGAACGCCGCCGGATTATAAAGTTGCGGCAATATGTTGACTTCGTTAACACTTTGTTGACTATTATTTCATGTAAGTTTCAAGTATTCATGTGTTTCATGGATGTTATGAATATTTTGCTCATTGAAGTGGAAATATGAGTGAGATAGGAATAAAAAATAAAAATAAAAGCAGAGAAAGTAGTGCGCATGATAAATAATGAATAAGAAAATTAAATGAAAGAAAAAGTATTTATAAACATTAAGAATTTGAAAAAAAAAAAGATATGTTAAGTCATCACTTAAGGCAGCAAACACTAATTAATTGCTTAACTTTATAGTTTTTATGTATTAATTTGTATATCGTGGAGTTTTTCTAAAATCAGTGTTTTTAACTTTGTCATAAGATTAAGAGCATTAATTAAAAGTGTTATAGATTTTATAGTGGTTGTTAAATCAAATACAACTGTGAAAATGAAAAAGCAAACAAACACTGTATATTGCTGCCAACAGCTGTTTTTAATGTGACATGCCGTTTTCTTCTATTCATCGTTTCTTTTTCCGTCAGATCTCTTTTCCTTTATTTTTCCGACCTTTCCTTTCCCTTTTTCCTGTTTCCTTCACGTCAAAAATAAATAAATAAAAATATTCCATGTGATTAAATAAGATTCTTGCATATTCCATCCAATCTAATACTTTTGTAATTATTAGACGACAAAGTTGAAAGTTGAAAGCTCATGGTTGACTATTATAATTAATAATTGTATTTTTATATTAAATTCTAAACTTTTTTTTTTTTATTATTATTATTATATATATATATAAATATTTAATAATTTAAATGGAGACGAGAATTAGCATAATACGAGAATAAATATAAGTAAATATATACTTAAATTTCTATCTTTAGTTCAAAAAAATCTGATATTATCTGCATTCATACCCACTCAATATAAAGATTTTTTAGAAAAGAAGACGAGTTCAAATAATATGCATGAGGACAGTCATTTTTATTCTTAATATTTAGTATATGCATTTGATTATATTAGCTTTATAAATTATGTGCTTTTTCTTTTGTTTCATACTTATGGGAATTATCTTTGTTTTCTTATATAAAATAATAATATTTTATATATCAAAAATAAATATTGAAGGTTGAAAGTAACAAAAAAGTCAAATAATCTCACATAAGATGAAATCGTGTATCATGTACTCTTCTTTATTACGCCACATGCTTAAAATATTCATAATATTCAAATTATTGCAATTTTCAAATATATTTTAGTGCAAATATAAATTTAAAATGTAAAGATAAAATGAGAAAGGAAAAAGTTTCATCTACACCTTGTAATATTTTTATCTCTGTTCACCAAATAAATCGAAAAAATATCCACGATTTATATGTTAATTTTTTATTTTAATAATAATTTATTTTTTGAAATTTTCCTCCTTAACATTTATAGGATACTGGAGTAATGTATTATTTTTATTTAACTCTTCTTTTAAATAAAGCAAAAAAAAAATGATTTATTAAGTTACAACTTTAAAACGGTAATAGTGAAATATTTTATATAATCATGCAAGTAATAATGTTTTTTATACAAGAAAACTCACACTTAAAGATAATTTAAAAAAAAACGTACATTAATTAAATAAATGGTTTAATCCCAAACAAGTCCCGATTTTCATTAAAAAATCTCAAATGGATCCTCAGATTCTAAGGCATCTCAATTTGATCATATTTTTAAAAATTTGTTCCAATTTGATCCTTTTCGGTAGGACATTATTGACGATGTTAAATGTGTGTCATGTGTCAGTTTGTGATTATTTTATATTTTATTTTTTAATACTTTTTTAATATATTTTTTTAATTTCTAAATCTGTTTAAATGTTTTCGTTCTTAAAAAAACAACTGAAACATATCAAATTAGGGTTTTGGCATGTGTCAATTGTGATTTTTTTAATTTTTTAATTTAAAATAAATATAAAAAACACTACGTGTCGACTCATGGTGCTGTCACGTGTCATTGTTTATGTGAAAAATATCGATTTAGTCACTGTATTTGTTATTTTGTCTCAATTTAGTCATAATTTCTTTTTAAACTGGAGTAATCTCCTAAATTCCAGATTGAGAACAAATTTAACTTTTATATAAATATTATAATAGATATTTTTAACCAAATTAAGTTTATTTAAATTTAAATTTTTCATTTAAATTTATTTAAAATTTGTTTTAATAATTTCTAGACAACTTTATAAATTCAAATGTAAAATTTTAAAATAATCTTATAACAATTACAAAATTCAAATGTAAAATTTAAATGCTTGTAATTGTTATAAAATTGTTTGAAAATTTTACATTTGAATTTATAAAGTTATTGTCTATAAATTATTAAAACAAATTTTAAGTAAAGTTCAATGTAAACTTTACCTTTTGTTTGGATGAAGCATTTCAACAATGCTAAGAAATTGAAATGCATTGTATTTGAATTGCTTGCAATTAAATTTCTTTCATTTTCTAAATAACTTGTTTGACTAAAGAAATTAGAATACCTTACATTTCAATTTCTTGTTTGGATAAAGTAATTGAATTTTTTGTGAAATAAAATTTCATTTTAACAATATTTATTTTAGGCTTAATTATGTTTTGAGTTCATGATAAATTTGGAAACGGGTTTGAAGACCCAAATGGGTCGGGCTAACTCGACGACTCAGCCAGGCCGGAAAACCCAAACGAGTTAGGTTGGGTAGACTTGACGATCTAGACAAGCCTAATCAGCCTGATGGCCCATATAGGCCAGTCATGGTCATCAAGTTCGTCAAACCAACCTGACCCAACTAGGGATGTCAACGGGGCGGGTAGGGTACGGGTAGTAGCTCCCCCGTACCCTACCCGCTAGATAAATATCTGCCACGTACCCGTACCCATATCCGTCGGGTATCCGTTATGCGGGTACCCGTCTATTTTTTTCATACCCGTGAATATCCACAGGTACCCACGAGTATTTACAAAATTATTTAAAAAATAAATATTTAATCATAAATTCAGATAAAATAAAATACATCACTGTCATAAGTTATAAATAAATTTTAAACTAACTCAAGTCCAAATAATTATAAAAATAAATATAAAATGACGTTCAACACGATGGAAATTCTTTAATTAGTTTTTTGATCAACAAGTCCACTTTCTCCGATTGATTCCTGAAAAATAATCAAATAATAAACCTCAACTGTCACGTGCCAAATATTCTTATTTTGATTCTATCATTTGACAACAAGCATACCATAAACGTCACTATCTATATATGGTTTGATGTATATGCCCAATTTCAAAGAAGGAGAAGAGAAAAATGTTAAGGGATATACTTAAAAGAAGACAACGTACCAATACTTGAAGTTGGAAGAATGAAGACAGAAGACAAGATGTGCAACTTATAAAAAATTAGGACAAAATATTTTTTACAAATATATATATATATATATATATATATATATATATAAGGGTATTTTTGTGAATTAAAGTTTAGCGGGTACGGGTATCCACGGATACAGATACTATGATACCCGTACCCGCCCCGTTAACATGCGTGTATCAAAAATACCCGTATCCACGGGTAACTGGTATCCATTTTTAATATCCATTTCTTATCCATTACGGGTTTTATCCGCGAATACCCACGGGTACAGATATTTTTGACATCCCTAGACCCAACTCATCTAGGTCGTTGGCCCGACTTGGCCCCACTAGGTCGTCGGGTCCTTCCGACCCATATGGGTTGTCAGGCCCGTTTGTGTCATTGGGCACACCCGACAAGTCTATGTCAATGGGCCGGCTCGACTTGGCAAGGTCATCAGGCCATTCAGTATCGCTCGGGTTGTCGGACCCATCAGGCTCGTCTAGGTCATCGGGTCGGTCAGGCTTGTTGGGTCAACGGGTCGGTTGAGTCGTTGGGCCTGCCCGACACGTCTGGGTCGTCAGGCCCGCCAAACTCATGTGGGTCATCAAACCCACTAACTCATCTCGGTTGTTAGGTCTATTCGGCCCATCTCTGTCTTCGAGCCCACTCGACTTGTCTAAGTCTTCAGTCTTGTTTGGGTCATTGGGCCCGCCCGACCTGTTGATGTCGTCGGGCCAACCTGGTCTATTTGAGTCGTTGGGCCAGCTCGACAAATATTGGTTGTCGGGCCCACCCGGACGGTGTGGCTTGTCGAGCTTGATCAACCTGTTTGAATTGTTAAGCTCGCCTGACCCGTATGTGTTATCAGGTCACCCCAATTCGTTTGGGTCATTGGGCCCACCTGAATCGTCTGGGTTGTTGGGCCTACTTGACCCGTTTGTGTCGTCAAGTTGGTCCGATCCGTTTGGATCGTCTGGCCAACCCAGCCTGTCATGATTGTCGGGTTTGTTGGGTCCGTTTGGCGTTGAGTGAGAAGAACTTCAAACACACCATTAAGTTTAAATAAACTTAATTTGGTTAAAAATATCTATTATAATAAAAATATAATTATAATATTTATATAGAAATTCAATTTGGTATCAACTTGGAAGGAAGGAAATTACTCTAGTTTAAAAAGAAATTAGGACTAAATTGAAACAAAATAACAAATAAGAGACAAAATTGAGATTTTTCATATAAACAATTGACACATGACAATTTTTTCTATAATCTTTTTTTAAAATTAAAAATTTTAAAAACTTAAAAAAAAAACTATAAGCTAACACTTGGCAAAACCCTATTTTGACTCATGTCAGTTGTCTTTAAAAAAAAAATTTTTAAAAAATGAAACAAAAATCACGAGTTGACACGTGGCATACAGTTAACGTCGTCAATGATGTTCTAATGGAAATAATCAACGAATTTTCAAAAATATAGAATGTTATTGTGATGACTTAAAACCATATGACCCAATTGGGGTTTTTGAACGAGAACAGAGACCTTCCGTGAGATTAAACCTAAATAAATTTATTATTATTATTATTTGAACGAGATTTATATATCGATAATGAATAAGAGATATAATTATATTTAGGTTTAAATACACATTTGGTTCCTATCGTTGTGTTGGTTTAATTTGGTCCTTAGTTTCGTCTTACATTCATTTAGGTTTTCATTTTCGTCAATTTAGGTCAATTTGACATTTTTTTATCAATGATGTTTCAATAGTTAACGTTAGCTAACAATGCAAACCATGTGTCAATTCCTTTATTTTATTTTTATTTTTTTGAAAATTCCAATTTTTTTTTTTAATTTTTTAACTTAAATTTTTAAAAAATTATTCACATGTAAAGTCGCACTTGTACCACATGTCAATGTCAATGTCTCGTGTCTGTGTGTTGTTACGTTATTTCTTTTATTCAATTTAGTCCCTATATTCGGTATTTTTGTTCAATTTAGTCACAATTTTAATTAAAATGTAACAATTCTACTCATTCCAAATTAAGAAGAAATTTATTTTTTTATAAATATTATATTATTTTATTAAAATTGACATTTTTAGTAGTTATTTCTTAAATTCAGTTATAAATTATTAGATTTAAATATAAATTGTATATAATTATTACATTAAATTTTAAAAAATATATAATTATTACATGAAATTTGAAAAAATATATAATTATTAAATGTTTTAGAAAAATATACTAAGATTTCTAAAATTGATATTCAAATCTATTTAATAATTTATTGTGTTTTAGATATTAAAATCTAAAAAATGTCAATTTTAAAAATATTAGTATACTTTTCTAAAATATTTATAATATTTTTAAATGTCAATTTTAAAATATTAGTATTTTAGAATTTAATTATTAGAAAAAATATTTAATAATTACATTCTAATAATATTTTAAATAATTGTATTTTGTTTAAAAATTAAATCTTACAATTATATTCAATTTATAATTAAATATAATAATTTATAATTGAATTTAAAAACTAATTAATAAAAATGTCAATTTTAAAAAAAATATATTAATATATTATTTATATAAAATTAAATTTAATGTTAATTTTGAAGAGGCAAAATTACTTCATTTTAATAAAAATAAAATAAAATAAAACAAAAATAACGAATACATAAATTAAAAAAAAAATTAAAACAAATAAAAAAACTAAAAAATCAGGAACCGAACTATAACATATTTTTTATATACATTAGCTATTTAAACACCATTAAGAAAAAAATAAATCGATTAAAATGAACGAAAATAAAGATATAATAAAACGTAAAAAAAAGTGGTTTAATTACTCGGATGGTACCCACCTTGATACAAGTGTGTCAATTTGGTACCCGCTTTTAAAAAAGTGTCAATTGTATCCCAAATTTTGAAAAAGTGTTTCAATCACGTCCCTTTCAGATGGAGTTGACTAATGTCGCTAGTCAATGTGCCACGTGTCAGTCTGTGGTTTTTTTGATTTTTTTATGGGTTAAATATGTTTTTGGTCCCTTAACTTTCAGTGAATTTTGGAATTAGTCTATTTTGAAACTTTAGACCAATTTAGTCTTTCATCTTTCGAAATATGTGGGTTTAGTCCTTTTAATCAAATTATGTTAGATTTATTTGACATTTTAAGTGTGTTTCATAATAGTATTTGACTTAACATTAAAGTAAAAATGTGTCAAACAGTATAAACAACTTAAATACAATCCTAAAATGCGTACGAACCATCAAACAAACCTACCAAAATTTGATTAAAAGGACTAAATCCACGCATTTTGAAAGATCAATGACTAAATTGGTTCAAAGTTTCGAAATGGACTAATTCCAAAATTTACTGAAAGTTAAGGGACCAAAAACATATTTAACCCTTTTTTTATTTCTTTTTAACTTTTTTAATTTTTTGAAAAAAAAAATAAAAAAAATGCCACGTGTCAGGTCTTTATGTGTGACATGTGGCATTGCAATACCACGTGTCAGTGTCATTATCAAATGTCATTGTGTTGATTTTGATTTAGTCTCATATATGTCTTCTTGTTTCAATTTAGTACATTCTTATGTGTATCTGATTCAATCTTGACCTACTTTTTTTAATAATTAAATCCATTTTTTTATAAAATTAAAAGTAATTAAGTATAAAAAATTTACAAAAATTAAGTATTTGATATTTATATTAAAATTTAGTCGTAAAAGTCATTTTATTAAGTCATTTTTAATAAAAAAAATTAGTATAACATTCAAACAAATAGAAATTTTAGTTTAAAATTAGTAAGAGACAATATTGTTCTATTTTGGGTTAAAAAAATAATAATTAACAAAACATGAGTACTTAATAAAAAAGTAATATGTTAAAAAGTCATTTTTAATAAAAAATATTAGCAAAACATTTTATACAAATAATAAATTTGATCTGAAATTGAGAGAAACAATATAAATATTAGTACTTAATTTTGTAAAATTATTTATACTTAATTAGTTTTAATCTTAAAAAAGTGGATTACAAAAATATTTTCTTATTAAAAAAATTGGGACAAAATTGAATCAGATATACATAAGTGGGTACCAAATTGAAACAAAAAGACATATATAGGGACTAAATCGAAATCAACACAATGGCATCTGATAGTGACACTGACACGTGACATTGCAATGCCACGTGGCACTGACAATGCCACATGGCACTGACAATGCCATGTGTCACACAAAGGGACCTGACACGTGGCATTTTCAATTTTTTTTTAAAAATTTTTTTAAAAAAATAAAAAAAACCACATTCTGACACATGGCTTGTTGATTAATGGCGTTAGTTGGACCTAATTGAAGCATTTTTCAAAAATTGGGATGCAATTGACACTTTTTTAAAAGCGAGTACCAGATTGACACATCAGTCTCAAAGTGGGTATCATCCGAGTAATTAAAAAAAAATTGATATTTAATAATATATAGTAATAAAGAGAAGAGAGAAAGAAGTGCGGAAGTTGTTGAGATATATCGAAAGAGATGTTACTCTTTCCAACCGAGAGACCACTTACTGTGTGAAATTAATGTGCAAAGAAAATGAAACAGAAAGGAAAGAGTATAGAATGCATCTCTGCCTATGCATGTTTTGGTCTGAGTCGTGTACAAATTGGTAAAGAAAAGGTGTGATGACACAAGCAGTGGTGGGGCCACCACCAGCTGGAATACGAGAAAAAACATAAAAACAAATTTTTTTGCCTCCGATCATGATGCCACAACTCTATGCTCTAATCTAACGCCTGCTTCCTTATAAATAAATATACAACGCCCTCAACTGCATTGCATCTCAAGCCATACGTTCTCAATAAATAAACGTCACAGAGACAACTTCCCCTTCCCGGCGCCATCTTCATCCCCCTTCAACTCCGACACACATAACAGGTTTGTCTCTCTTTTTTCCTCTTTCTTAACTCATTCCTCTGTGTCTGTCGTAAATTATGTCTTCCTTTTCTCTGTCTCTCTTCTCCTTTCCCCATTGCCACTTCTTTTTATATACCACAAATCTACATTGGGAATTTTCTCGGCTATATCATCGCCATCTTTTTACTCTTTAACCCTTTCTGATTCATCCTTCACTGCAATTTTCTCACTCCCTGCGCTCACTTCTCTACTAACGCTTTTCCAGATTTTGCACCCTACCTCTACCAGATGAATGGAATACAGAATCTAAACAACAAATGATTCACAAGACTAAAAATATTTACTTTTTTTGCTATTTTTTCTTTTGAGGAGGAGAGTCCTTTTACTTTTTCCTTTACTAAACAATGGATGATTAATATTTTATTCGATTCCATTCTTCTTTTCCACCCTTCTCTTTCTTTTAACCTAAACAGATACACTAAAGCTTAATATTAGTTAGAATTTGAACTGTATTGTATACTTTGAACTGTAATATACGATCGTCGGATTCGTCTACAACCTCGAGTATTGTCACTTTTTTGCCTACTGAAACGAGGTGAAGATTACATATGAGTAATGCTTTTTTAGACACTTTATTTCTTTTTATCTATCATTTTATGTAGTTTATTATGCATTTCTTTTTGTGTCACTAGGAGTTCAACATTATTTCAAGTGTTACTGGAAAACTATAGAAAGATATTAGGAATGGATGAATATGAGTCAGCGAGCTGCTACTGTTTGGTTATGGCCTCACATTTTACTTGCAAGAACTGCTTTTTTATTTCCATTAAAATCAAAAAATTAACCATGCCCACCCATCATTTGTTTTTTTTGATTTTGATTTGGAGCTCCTCTCATGGCTTTTTAATGTTTGTTTTTAGGAAGAGAGCCTGGATTGCTATTTCTTTTGTTTTTCATCGTCCTTTTCCTTTCGGAAAACGAATTTGAGCCATCAGGTAAATTTCTCAAAAGTAAAATTAAGACAGTGGAAGTGTATTAAAAATATGCATGTTGAGGGTGTGTTATTATGTTGTTTTCATTGTAGGTTTATTACTCTTGAGAGCTGTTGACTATCAATAATTGTTAAAGGAATAGTAGATTAGATTTTCTTTTTTAATTAGTGTGTTCATCTTTTTTTATATTCGATACTAGAGAAATGCGTTAAAAGATCTGATAAGAAATTTATAAAGAAGGAAAAAAATTGATCTGTCCATAGAATCTGCGAGCATGCCTGGGTCATCAGAGTTGCTTTATCTGATGTTTTTTTCCAAAATACACAAGGAGAAACTAGTTTTTTCTTCCTTTGTCTGATTTGACATCTTTGAATACTTGGATAGTAAAATGTCGTGAGTAGTCTGGCAAATCGATAAACATTAGTTTGCTTCTTTGCGCTAATCTCGCAAGTTTAAGGGTCATTAATTGACCAAGTTAATGAACCTTTGAGGGATGAAATAAGGAGAATCACTAATGAAACCGACATTTTTTATATTTTAAAGTTCTTGTCAGCTTTATTCAATTTATCTGTGGCTGAATTTTTAATTTACATTGGAAGGTTGTAAATTGAGATAATTATGTTTGTTTTTGGTTCAATTTTCAAATCACAAGTGAATTGTCTTGAACCTGAAGATGAATATTGGTCGATAAGAGTCTTATGTATTCCATGCAATTGAAACTTGAACTAATGTTGCAGATATTCATATTGAGCATAACTGTGATAAAAACTTAGGCCCATTCCTGGAATGAATCCATTGTTTGTCAAAGAATTTGGGAGAGAGTTTTGCAGTTCTATTTAATGGGCTGCTGCTATTCAACTTCAAAGAGAACCAGAACGCCAGGTTATGAGGAACCCACCGTTCTTGCATCTCAGACACCTTGTGAGTATCATGATCCATCATTGAATGGTAAATCCTTGCTGCTTTTCTGTTCAAATTTTGATTTGGCTTCTGCTAAGAACCATCAAGGTCCTTTTACTAGCTTACTAATCTTATACTCTTGGGGGCATTTCAATCTCCGGTTTCAATTCATAAATTTTCTCAATTTACTCAAAATCTAATTTCCAAATTTAGTGACGCAGTTCTTTCAGTTTCTCCTAATTACTGATAATAGTTGATTTTGACAAATTATAATCTAATGATAATGTATGGAAAAATATGGGTTTTCTGTTCAATATTGTAGAACTTTCTATAGGGGCATCGATGTATTGAAGTCTGATTCTTCACCGTATATACAGTTAATTTGCAATTCATATACAGCAGTACTCATTTTGCCACGGATAGTTTCTTGTTTTGTGTTTTATGTTTTTCCGCAAAGGAAAGGTATAGATGTAAGTTCAAGGCCAAGGAAATTCTGAATTAATTGTTTAAAAAGGAACAGAAATATTTTAAAGAAAAAAATTTTATGATCGCAAACTTTCGAGTTTTATGTTTCATACAACTTGTTAGAATGTTATTAATACAGTACCAGTGGATATAGAATCAATGTACTTAATCCTAATATCCTCTGTTATCAGGTTTATAACATTCTAGCACAACTGTGTGTTGAAACCTCGTAACGAGTGATTCGTCATTCTTTAAGAACTCAATATTAAGTTTCAAGCTGATAAAAAGAATCTTTCTTTCTTTTGACAGTTACTGTTAGTGAAGTAGAAGCCTTGCATGAACTCTACAAGAAGTTGAGCAATTCAATTATTGAAGATAATCTTATTCACAGGGTGAGTTAGGCATTTGAAAATTCTAGTTTAGATGAGATGTTCTTAAAGTTGGAACCTAAGTAATTTCTTTGACAATTTGCTTCTTGATCATCCTCTTGCATTCCAGGAAGAATTCCAGTTGGCACTATTCAGGAATAGAAACAAGAAAAATCTGTTTGCAGATAGGGTTTGTAAATCTAATCCATGTTCTATAGTTTAAGATTATTTGCCCATAAAGTTCACGAAGGCTATATGCTAGCTATACTTACAATATCCGAAGTTGCTTACTTTTTTCAGTGAAATCTTTTTATCTGATGTATTCTTTTGTTCTACATTTACAGTCATATCAATTCTTTTGACTCTCATCCTCGCACTGTTTGATTCTGATGCATACTCACATTTTGTTTCTCCATAGATTTTTGACTTGTTTGATCTCAAGCGCAATGGGGTCATTGAGTTCGGCGAATTTGTTCGATCATTGGGTATTTTTCACCCAAATGCCCCTTTAGAAGACAAAATTACTTGTAAGATTGACCTTCCAACATAAAATATTTAATGTTAATTTCTTCTTTCCCCTTAGTCTTGGAGTTTCCTATATGAACATATGCACTGGTTGTTCATGTTCAGTTGCATTAAAGCTTTTCGGTCACCCACGTGATACTTATCTCTCCTTAAATTGGGAATAATGATCTTGCAGTTGCTTTTAGGTTGTATGATCTGAAGCAGACAGGGTTTATTGAAAGAGACGAGGTATGGTTTTCTTTTTTTGTTGAAGTCACAACTTGAATTTCTTTTTCTGGTTATTGATTTAATGTTACATTATTGTTTATTTAGCTTTATCCATATTTATAGATACACATATTTATGCTCGCGCAGTATAAGTTTAGATCAACCAATTTCGCTCCTTAGCATAATGGTCTTGTTTATCTCTGCAGTTGAAGGAGATGGTATTGGCACTTCTGCACGAGTCGGATCTTGAGCTTTCAGATGATATGATTGAAAGCATTGTGGACAAGGTTCATAACTCAGAAAGTTTAGCTTATTCTTGTTACTTTTAAGTTCTGACATGAGCTTCCTTTGAACTTGGCATTCCTCACGATGTTGTACACCTTCTTACCCACAGACTTTTAGTGATGCTGATATAAATGGTGATGGAAAGATCGATCAAGAAGAGTGGAAAGCATTTGTGTCCAAACATCCATCCCTGATAAGGAATATGACTCTTCCATATCTGAAGTCAGTATATTCGTTCTCCATGAACCTTATTTTTTCAGCAACTCAAATTTCAGAAAACTTTCCTTTTCATGCATATCTCTTCCCCCATGTTTCAGGGATATTACGTTGGCATTTCCCAGTTTTGTTGTAAGAACAGAAGTTGAAGAGTCGGATATATGAATTTGGAAGGTTTTGGTCTCACAAAAGATGCTTTATACTATGTTGTACTAGTTTATAGTATCTTTGATTTCGTCTCTTGATATTGTTGCTGTCAAGAGATGACCTTAGCTGCGGTGCTAAAGACAAGAATATAATTTGGTCTATGGTTCCCCCTACAAAGTTTCTAAACCCGGTTTCGCAAAATGCGCAGCTACCAAGTGAAGTTCTTTCTAGTTAGTAGATAAACCTAAGGGTACGAGTTATTCACTTGAATTCTTAATTCCAATTCAAGGTTAGCTTGTACATGCATTTTGTGTATATATGCACACAAGAGATGAAACTAGGGCATAGTAACCCACATATATGTAACTCGGCCATCTTCTACTTTGTTGTAAGTTTGAAGGTATGAGAATTATGGTAGAGGATATTTAATGACCTCTCGTAGTTTGAATAACCGTTAACATGATCACTGTATCTGTGTATCTTGATCACTTAACTCATACAATTTGCTAATCATGGACTGAATTTAGATTCCAGTGTCAGTTTTTTATATGTCATGTTTTTCTGCTGTTTAGTCTTTTGCCCTGTCTTTGCATAACAAAAGTTGGAAGGATATATTTATTGTTGGGTTAAATATGCTTTTAGTTTCTAAATTTGAATTTTTCTATATACCAAACTTTGATAATTTTTGTTCTCAAATTTTATAAACGAATAAATATGATCTTCGACATTAACTTTTTTTCAACTTGTTAAAGGTGTTTCAAATGGACATTTAAGCCAATAGTGGGTCTTAGTATGGACAGAGAAGAGTCATGGCCCCCTTTTTTTTTTCTTATATTTATATAATTTCATATATATTTTTTAAAATTTAATATTTTAATATATATTATATATTTATATTCTAATAAACTTTTATATATTTATATTTATAAGTGGGGAATAGTTTTTATTTCACATTTATTTTTCAATTTTATCTTTTAAATAAAAAAATTATTTTATTAATATTATTTTTTAAGTGATTATTTATTTGATTATTTTTCAACTTAAGAATTATTAATGAAAATTAATTATAATAAAATAAAAATTATTTTATATTTAATTTAATAATTATAATGATTAAAATAATTATAATTTTATTATTTTTTATTACCATAAAAAAAAGTAAATACAATGTTGCTACTAATTTATATAAAAATTTTGGAATTACTTATTTGGTTCTTATTTTTGTTCAAAAATAATAAGTTGGTCCTCAAGTTTTTTTAGTCTCGATTTTGGAAAAAATTATGCAATTTTGTTATTTTTTCATTAAATTTTTTGAATCGGACCAATATTTTGTCATCAAAATTGAAATTGTGAATAAGGATGATTTTTTTTTATTGGTGTAATTGACATAATGCTAATATAAATTTTGGTGAAAATTGTTTGCTTCGCTTTAAATTGACATTATGCAATTTTGTTATTTTTTCATTAAATTTTTTGAATCGGACCAAAATTTTGTCATCAAAATTGAAATTGTGAATAAAGATAATTTGTTTTGTTGGTGTAATTGACATAATGCTAGTATAAATTTTGGTGAAAATTGTTTGCTTCGCTTTAAGAAATTTAATGAAAAATATCAAATTGCATCAATTTTTAAAAAATCAAAACCAATTTGAGACTAAAAAACATTAGACAGCCAACTTGATATTTTTAGACGACCAACTTGATATTTTTAGACGAAAAAATAGACTAAAAGAGTAATTCAACCAAAATTTGGACACCCCTAACATATTAACTGAAGATTCGCCACTGATTTGAGCTAAAATTTGTCAAAACAATATAAACAACTCAAATGTCATTCTAATATGCGTTTGTTACGTAAAAAAAATAACGCGAATGAGTTAGAAGAATTATATTTATCCATTTTTAAAGTTTAGGATCAAACTGTATCAAAATTTAATAATAGAACAAATTATAATTTCATGTCAAAATTTATGAACTAAAAACATATTCATCCTTTCATTCTTCTCTTTCATCTCATTTTTTCCAATTTTCCTTCTTTCCCTTTCTCACATTATTCACATTATTTATCATGTATTCACGCATTTATGATTTCTCTTTCCATATTTTACTTCTTCTAATTTGTCTCTTTCACATACTCTAAATTAAAAAAAAAAAAAATCTTCTAAAATTAGTAAACAATTTTCTCTTTCCATTCATCCAGCCATTACAAAGTAAAGTATCCTAATTTTATTTTTTGTTGTTTAATTTTTTAGACAATTTATAGACATATTTCGTTTCCTTCTATTTGGCATTCCTGTTTTTTCGTTTGTTCAACTTCATGTTTAGTTGTTGCATACGCATATTCTGACATAGTTTTGTTTTTATAAACTAACCAATTTTTTTTATTCATTTTTAACTTTTCAAAATGTTTTTTATTCACAAATTGTACAATTGCCATCCCGGTTAGATGACTTTGCAATTTTATCAAACACGGGTTTATGCACAATACTTTTTTATTAATTTTTTTTACACCTTAGGAAGTTTTCTCGAAATACATTTAAATTTAGTTATTTTTTTTTATTTTACACAAATATTTTATTGGTTTTAAAATTATTATTATTAGACATACCTCATTTTATATACTCATTCACTCCTTTAAAGGAGATCATTGTAATGATGAAAATAAAGCAATAATTGTGGATTTAATTTGATAAAATTTCACAAAGTTTTAATGTACTTTGCTATTTTTTTTTTATAAGTAAAGATAAATGTATATTAATATAATTGGGTATGAAAACAATTTACAAAACTTTTTATTCTTAACCAACAATCTATCTTGCTTGAAAAAAAATTAATTATCGAAACCACATTATCCCAAGCAATATCAATAATTACCAACACAATCTATAGTGATTTGAATATTAAAAGGACCACACAAAGAATATGTATGAAGATAATACGTAATGAAACCTAAGAGGATCAACCAAAGTTTTAGGTATTTGAAAGAAGTAGAAGAACTTTGTAATTACAAGAGCATAATTTGTTATAACTCTTTTTTAGAGTTAGGTTTTTGTTAAGTTGTCGTATTAGTGGTTGTAATCAATACGTGGGTAGTTAAAAATGAAAAAAAGAATGGCCAGAGAATCAATTATAGGATTTAACTTCTTAAGAACCGATTCTGAAATTCACTTCGCACGCGATTAATCATGTCGTTTACTTTCTTTTACTTTTACTTTTTATTAATAATATATTTTGTTTTTACTTTTTACTACTAATAATAGTAATAATAAATAAGAATAATATATTAATTTTTATTATAAGCACAAAATAATAATCTAATATTTTAAGTATTACAATTTTTTTTTCTATCGTATCAATAAATATATTTACAAAAATTTACAAATTTCACTTTAAAATCATTTAAATTTATCTATTCTCTCTCAAATCTACTGTCTCAAAGTAACACACCCTTGAATGTCTAGTATGTTGTGGAGGAAACCGCATCTTAGTATCAATTCAGAGATAGGTATTGAGTTTAGTGACATCGAAGAATTTGTGAAAAATTTGTTAAAAAACAATAATAATTAGTATCAGCAAACTCGGAAAGACGATGACTAGAAAATAATTGAAAAGCAGGGTGGGTACTTTTGGATTATTGAGTTTATTGTTCTATTGTGATTGAGAAATGAAGATGATACAAAATTAAAAGTGAAGAACCATTTTTTTGTTAGTTTTGTTTTAAGTTTGGTAGTTGTGGTTTATTTAATAATTTCATGACTTTTCATGTGTTAGGTTATTTTCTTGTTTTATTGGCTTCCTAAGCCATTACATTTGTTTTTCGCGATTTTATAATTCTTAGTAAATTCATAGTAAGAATTGAACACCATGCCATGTACCCATGGTTGAGAATTTTCTGACGGACAATATTACATATCAAAGTAAACACATGTATTATTTACAATGGGTCAAAATAACTGACCGTCATAGTAGACTACTCTATGAATAACATGATTAGGTTGTTAAATTTGATTACGCAAGGTAATGACAGATTACAAAGTGATTGGGTTAGGTAACAGTTAGATCCTGAAAAAGTAAAAGCTCATTAAGAATATTGATAAGTTAATTAAGTCTATGTTCGATAATACAATTTAGTCCGATATGTTTAAATCCGGCTCATCTTGGCTATTTAAAAATAGGTCAAGTTACCCACCACAAAAAAACGGAGCTAATTTGTCCCACCAAAAGGAAGGTAAAAAAAAACAAGTTAATTTGTTTAGGGATGACAATTCGGGTCGGTCTGGTCCGTTTAAGTTCGGCTCGCATAAGCAGATCGCGGATTGACCCGTCCCACTCACACAATTTATGTGGGTTCCAATCATTGGCCCGTCTCGCACATAACTTGGTCCGCAGGCCCGCAGACTGACCCATTTTTTTTTTAATTTTTATGATAAAACTTTCAATGTTTAAAAATTGAGAAATTTTAAGAAGTTCACAAAATTAAGTGAAGACTTTGGAAAGTTTGATGATAAATTGATAATTCAACATTTTCATCGTATTCATATTCATATTATGACATACACAATGTATTTTTTAAATTTTAGCATATTAAAAAATACATAATATTTGCCTTTTCCAGTTATAAAAGAATTTGGAACGTTAATGCAATAGTCCATAAAAAAAGTAACTAATATACACAAGTATAAGTTTTTTTTTTTTAATGCGGGCTTGCGGGCTGGTCCGCACAGCCTGTGGACATATGCGGGCGAGGCTGTCACAGGCTTGCGAGTTCAACTTCTATGCGAGTTGGCCCGCCGAGCCAGATCCTAACTGCCACCCCTAAATTTGTCCCACCAAAAGAAAGGTCAGTGAGCTGACCTATCAAATTTTTTTAAAATTTAATTTAATATTTTGAAAGTATATTGTAAATATTTTTTACCTTTGAATTAATTAATGAGTGTAAGTATTAATAATTTAAATTACAATTATTATATATTTGTATCATCAAATAATATAATAAAAAAATAACTTTTTAAATAATTTATTAACAAACATGTTCATATCCGTCAATTTGACGAGAAGAGCTAAAACATACTAACAGTTGAAAATTTCGATCCAATGCACTAAATTTTAGCGGATTACGTTAACTAAGATAAAATCTAACTTAAACATTAAAATATCTTATACACTACCCTCCAAGAAGATAAAGAGAAAACTGAGGTTACAAAGTAGTCCAAAAAGAAAAAAAAAAGCAACAAATGGGCCGAATCTGAAGCCGCCTAGCAGAACCAAGGATTATCAAATGGGGTATTTCTTCTTGTACCACCAATATTTTTTTCACACCTCCAAAAAAAATTTAAATCCCAAAAATACTTTTTGATCATTTAAGTAAAATCACGCGCATCACACATCCAAAATTATTTTCGGATGTTGACTTCCAGTGAAGAATACTTTTAGAAGTCAAAATATATAACTGAAAATCGACTTCCGAAAATTAAAATATATTACCGGAAATCGATTACCGAAATTCAAAATATATAATCGGAAGCTAAAATATATTACCAAAAATCAATTTCTAAAAGTCAAAATATATTATCAGAAGTCGACTTCTGAAAGTTAAAATATATTACCATAAATCAACTTCCTGAAATTAAAATATATTATCGGACGTCGACTTTCGGAAGTTAATATATATATATATATATATATATATATATATATATATATATATATATATATAATTATTTCTAAAATAAATAGTAAACAAAATAAAAGATTAAAATACAAACAAATTTTAAAAAAGTTAAAAACAAAAGTATAAAAGGAAGAAATAAAAAACAAATTAAAAAATAAAATAACAAAATAGAAAAATGGTAATGTATATATATACAAACGGTGTATTTCAATTTATTTTATTTGAAAATGTAATATTTTAAATATATATATATATATATATTATTTATTTCTAAAATATATATTAAAAAATTTAATGAAACATAAAATAATAAACTTAAAAAAATAAATAAAATTTTAACGAAATTAAACAATAAATAAAATTAAATAAAAACATAATAATTTTTCATTTTTCATTTTTTTTTATTTAAAGTTTAATAATATTTTTGTTTTATTTATTTTTATATTTATATTTATTTTTCAGTACATTAAATAAAAAATAAAATTATATATATATATATATATATAGATATTATTATTTTATTTTACTTTTTAAATATATATTAAGATATATGAAATCATAAAAAATAAATAAAATAAAAAATAATAAACTAAAAAAAGCATTTAAAATTTAGAAAACATAAACTTTAAATAAAATTAAAAATAGTTAAAATAGAATTAATAGTTTTTAGTATAAAGTTTAAGTATTTTTAATATGTATTTGAAAAATAAAATAATATATATAATTTGGTTATATAATGTATTAAAAAAATTAAAAATCAAAATTGTAAATTAAAAAAATATAAACGAAATATTATATATATATATATATATATATATATATATATATATATTCTGGAAGTAAGCTTCTAGTAATATATTTTGACTTTCAGAAGTCAACTTTCGATAATATATTTTGACTTTTAGGAGTTGACTTTCGATAATATATTTTAATTTTTATATGTTAACTTCCGATAATATATTTCGACTTTCAAAAGTTAACTTCTAGTAATATATTTTAACTTTTATAAGTTAATTTCTTATAATATATTTTGACTTTCACAAATTGGTAATATATTTTTACTTCTAAAAATCAATATTTAAAAGTAATTTTGGAGGTATGACTCTCGTGGTTTTACTTAAATGTGTAAAGGGTACTTTTGAGATTTAAACAAAGATGTGTAAAAGAAATTTTAGAAGTGTAAAAGACATTAGGCTGTGGAGATTTTTTAGCAGTATACATCAGTAAAAATATTTATTTTATCCCAATTGTAAGGACTTATCGGTCTTGCTTGTGTAGATCTCTAGGTTCCTTATTAAACAATTCCTTCTTATTGGTCAAATCATTCTTTACGACACCTTTAGGATTGTGACATCGTTCTTTCAATTTTTTTTTTCTTTCCCCAATAAGCTCTTCTCTTTTGCTTTTTGGTTTTTCTTTAAATTTTGAGACGTTGAATTTGTGATCTATTTCTTATCCCCAATCAGACTTTGTGTTTGTTTCTGATTGTTATTTAGCGTCCATTTTAATCATGTTATTCAACATTATTTCTTTTTTCTAGATTGTTCTCTGTTTGTTAAACTAAAATCTTAGTAAACTCATGAGGTTTTATATTGTGTTCTTCTATATTCACGTGCTTATTCATAAAATCTTGATTTAAGTGAGTTTGAGTGTTTTTGTTTTTTCATAAATATTAAACTACGGGAACATATAAGCAAAATAAAAGGACTGAAAAGAAAATAAAAATAAAGAATTTAGAGAGTTTAAAAAAAATTAGATGTGAAAGTGCAAAGAAAATTGAGAATATAAATTATTGAAAAGAGAGAAATGTTTTGAGCAATAATAATTTGTTTACAATATTACTTAACTTTCATTTCCATTTACTTTATTTATTTTGGTATATCTTCAATACAGTAATTTAAAAAAAGAAAAATTATTTTAAGAGATTGTTCCTTTGCACTCATTTGTTATATGGATAGATTTGGTGAAGTGAATTTATAAGTGTGGATAGTATTTATGCACACACGTAAATACACACAATTACTTCTAGCTTTTAGTTTAAAATTTTTTATTATTCGATAAAAGCAAATTGGATAATTCTAAGAAAATCAAATCAATTCCAAATACAACATTTCTAATTTAACCAAATCAATAGTTTAAGGCAATATCACAACAATTCAAATTCATCATCACACTAAATTTGTTATTTTAAAATAAATTAATCATTTTAAATAACTAACTTCCCTTATTTGGACAGATACTCTTAACTAAAAAAGTGCTCTACATAAACTTTACTTCACACGGGTTGCTCTACTTGCATACAAAAATCTTTAATTAGTGATTAAACACACTTTAACAACCCTAACCTAATAAAGATCCATCTTGAGCTCTAATGGCATATCTTCATTGGCTTGTAGGGGGCCACGGCGCCCCCAAAATTTTATATATATATATATATATATATATATATATATATATATATATATATATATATATATATATATATATATTTTCAATCTTATAATTTTTTTGTATATTTATTTTTGTATGAATATAAAAGGAAAAGTGGTGTACTGTATATTTTTTCATAACCTATTTTTAATTTGGACTTTATTATTATAAAATTTTCTTTTAGTAATTAAATCTCTCAATTTTAAATTAGATTTTGATAAATTATTTTATTGTCTTAATATTTTTTAAGAAAATAGGTAGATTGATTAAGATTAAAATAATATATTCATTTTTTTAAAAGTAATGAAGGAAAGATACCCGTGAAGATGAATTATAACTTGAAAGTTTCATATGAATTATTTAGAACTTATTTCAGGAAAACGTTCTCAAATATAAATATATTGGATGAGTGGAAGAGAAACAAATTAGATAAACTTATTTAAAATGAGTTTCACGTAACTTCAAAACTATTATTTTTGCTAAGAAGAAACATACAACAAAATTTCAATACTAAATTACATATAATGATTATATTAGTGACAATAATAAAATATATAAATTTTGATTATATTATTTTGATTCCTTAAAATTGTTTTGACAAGATCCATCACCGTTGAGTCCTTAAATGTCACATGCAATCCAAAATGCTCCACATGCAATCTTAAAACTCCAAAAATAAAAGACAAAAGATGAGCTTACTCTGATCCAGATTCTAATGGGTTTGATTGAATATCCTATATGTTTCCTCACTCACTTTAAATATCACAAATATTTTAAATAATATTAAAAGATAATACGATTGAAAAATAACTTTTGCTTCATTAAGTCGAAATACTTAATCTTAAAGTTGTGAATTTTATAAGTTTTCAATTATTAGTCACTTTATATATTTGTGATACTTATGTATTAAGCTTGTGTATTTTTTTTATATGTAATTAATCATTTCACTCGTTCTTATTCAATAATTTTATGTTTAAATTTGAAAATATAGGATTATGAACTCACACTTAAATTGGTGTGACTATGTGAATATCTTTTGTAGGATGAATATCTTTTTTTTAAGTCTTTAATTTTTGTTTGTTGTGATTGTTTTTTTCTTTTTGGTGATCAGGTAAATGATTGCACCCATCACTTATTCATTCATGTGAGAGGTGGGAGCCAATTCTTTATGCTCAATCACTTTCTTATTCATCTCCTAAGCTTTCTCATTTGTCTTCACCAACAATAATTTTAATTTCCCTTCAATTATTTTAAGATTATAAAAAATTAACAGAATACACGGGAATTATTTCTTTATTATTTTTAACCTTAACATGATGTACACCTCATAACTTCTTGTTCAATCTTCGACAACGAAATAAAATACTATTGTTACCTCGTCATCCACACTCATACGTAAACTTTATGTTTGAATTTTATCATTTAGTCGGAATTTTCGAGGTTATCACATAATTTCTTTTCTATGTTTCTCAATTCAATTGGTTTACTAGAATGCTGGTGATTGGATTGAGAAACCAAATTATTATAAATTAATATGATGATTCGGGTGATACCAGTAGTTGGAATCTCACTATGAAACTAAATAAATTATTGGTAAATTATGGTTGATGTATAAAATATATATATACGTGTAATGTTGATAATTAGTTTTCTATTGATGACTGAAATTGTTCATTTTGTCTTTAAAAACTAATGTTCACTCTAGAAAAATGATTTCCACGAAACTATATAAGTTATATATAAAGAATGGAAAGTGGTTGAAATAGTCTTTATTCTACAAACTGTAAAAATCATAATTTTTCATGAACTGAATTGAATTATAGTAAAGCTATTTTATTTATAAGTAAATTTTTAATATTTATCTGTTCGTGGTAAAAATAAAATTAAGAATAATTTAATATGACAGTAAATTTGTCACTTCAAATCTCTGACGTTATGAAAAATCCCTTCGTAACTATCAATGTATAAAATGTATTTAATAGATACAAAATATCATTGTATTAAATCAATCATAATTGAAAAATAACTAAACTTTAAATCTCTAAATCATCAGTTATTTAGAGATATTGAAAGTTAAAATGTCAATCTTATGAATAAATTTAATAGAAGCTACTACTATTTACTTTTTTTTTTTTTGTTTCTTAAGATTTGGCTTTTTTGAGTGTTATTTTTTCATAGTTATCTATGCAATTATGAATGAAGTAGCAGAACTTGATGGGGCATGGGAATCATCCAGTGTCCTCGTAGAGTTGTTAAATAACATCGAAAACCATTTTTAAGGCAATAATAATATATAAATAAATTAAATTCTGCAAATTTTATTCAACATTTGTTTCCCTACCTATCCATCTATCAGAGTCCAACGCCACCAACTGAACACAGAACAACATCTGCAACAACCTCTACTTGGTGCTTCCTCTTCACCAAACCTTAAACTTCCACATAACCCAATCAAGTTTCGCTTTAGATTCTCATTTCCCGTCAAACTATATCTTTGTCTCTCTCTTTTTTCTGTACATCATCGGAACCCAAAATATTCCAACTAAACGTTTCTTCTTTTTCATGGCAGATCCTACCCGTCTTTCATTCAGGTTAGATTTCAATCACCCTTATACTCAATTAAACTGGGTCAGCTCTGATTAAGGTTAGTCAATTAAAAAAATGTTTTTTTCTTTTTGGGTTTTCTGGGTTCTAGTTTTACACGCAGTTTGCGATCGGATCCGGTTACAGTGGATAGACTCACAGGGTTTTGATGGTTCTGCCCTCCTTAGTAATCATAAGGGACTTTGAAATGGGTTGTAGTATTTTAAAATCTATTATGTGATGAGGTGAAAACCAAATAAACACCAAATTCGCATTCTTTCCTTTGGTTTCTTGCTCACTCCATCTCCTATTATCTTGCTTGGGGTCCAAGGTTTTTTTCGTGTTTTTTCAGTTATACTGCATTAGTTTATATACAGGTAAAAGCTTAGACTTAAAACAAGTTTCAAATTATTCGTGGCTGTCAGTATCAAGGGTAACTTTTACCTTCTTTTGTCCCTTTTTTAATTTATGTTTTTGGTCCTCCTTTTGTTGTTCTCCACCTGGACAATATTCTCAAGTTTTTAGGTTTCATTCTCTACTCATATAATTTCTATTGATTTTATGTCCTTTATTACAAAATTAAAGTTATCCAATTTTGGTCTTTCGAACACATTCTTCAGTCGGGATCAATGGTTGGGCAATTATTCGTGATTAAAGCATCGAAGAATCCTCTAATTCCTATCTATTATTTTCATTGAAATTTAATGTTGGTGCAAATGTTGTTAAACTATTTAGCTTGCTTATTGTTTCTTTGAAGTTAAAGTGCTATTTTTAATTTTTGTTCCGGGAAAGTGCTCTCATCATAATAATCCATGCTCTGTTGCAGTTCAATCTCATACCTTTTGGTGTATCTCTGATGCAATCAGTTGATGAATGAGAAGAGAAATTCGAAGCGTCCAAAATCACTACCTTACAACATGCCTGTGACAGACTCAAATGAGCCGCAGAATTTTGATGATAACATTCTTTTCCCCGTTGAAGAGATTGTACAATACCCATTGCCGGGATACGTGTCGCCAACTTCAATAAGTTTTAGTCCTGATGATAGTTTAATCTCTTACTTGTTTAGTCCTGATCACTCTTTAAACAGAAAGGTTTATGCTTTTGATCTGAAGACCAATGCACAAGAATTGTTATTCAGTCCCCCGGATGGTGGACTAGATGAAAGTAATATTTCTCCAGAAGAAAAGTTGAGGAGGGAGAGGTTGAGGGAGCGTGGTTTAGGCGTGACACGATATGAATGGGTGAAGACAAGCTCGAAAAGGAAAGCAGTCGTGGTGCCATTGCCTGCTGGGGTTTGTTTCTTTATCCTGACATGCAATTGGTTGAAATTTTGTCTTATGTATTCAGTAGAGAAAAAGTGGTAACAGTTTTTAAGCATACATGTTAAACTTTAATTCCTAATGCTGGTAGTCACATCTCCCAGAAACACATGGACACACAGGCTTACATTACTCTAATAATTTCATCTTGATGCCACCAGAATATTATTTCTGCCCTGAAGTGTAACACCTGCTTGGAACTAGCTGTCAGTATTTAGGTGTTCTATACGAATAAATTGACTGAAGAAGCTTAGAATGCTGATTTTTATATATTTATCTTTTTTTTTTAGGGTGGCCTGTCATTCTGCATGTGCTAACATAGTTGAAAGGAAGTATCTGGAATTATTACTAACCTCTGCAATTTCTTGGTGTACCTGAGTTTGAAAGTTGTTTTAACTTGAATGATTACTGTTGCATCATTGTCATTGGTATTGAGTAGGCTTAGACAAGGCTGACCTGATACTAGTATGGTAATCTTGTTTACATAACAATGTTATATCAAGCTGTTTATACACTGTTGTGCTTTGTATAGGTGTGTTTTAATTTTCTCTCCTTTTGTATTTTATGTTGAATTTGATATTGATTATTAAATTCAAATAGTCAAGTGTCTAATGGTTATTTCTTTTTTCCATATGAGCAGATTTATATTCAGGACCTTTCCCTTTCAAAACCAGAGCTCAAGCTTCCAAGTGTATCAGGTTCACCCATTATTGACCCACATCTCTCACCAGATGGATCAATGCTTGCCTATGTGAGAGACTGTGAGTTGCATGTTCTGAATCTCTTGTCAAATGAATCAAAGCAGTTGACCCATGGGGCAAAGGAACATGGTTTGGTAAGTTCAACACTTGGTTGTTCTTTACTGTATGTTACTAAATGCATTTGAGTTCAATCAAAAGCCGTTGATGATTCTTATATATTGTCACCTGGCTAATTAACCCAACCCTTTTAGATAAAATGTCTTTAAAGAAAAAAAAATAGCATTAAAAGATTGTATGTATGGTAATGTTTATTTTTGAAACATTCCAAGGGTTTCCTGCTTTAGATCAACTGCACATATTATATTTAGTTTTTTTTTAACTCTATCATATGCTTTTGACTTGACATTATTTATGAGGCATTTTACTGCTGAATTTGGTTAAGCCTGGTCCTTCTGTCTTTGCTGCCATTGATCGTCCTGGATGATGGTAGTTTAGTGTGTAGTGTTGATTCTCTTCTAGTTCAATCTAGTACAACTTCAATGTTTTTCTTTTCTTTTTTTTCTTATGAAAATAAGCTAGACTGAATTTGAAAATTGGAACTTCAGAACAGTCAATTATCTTGATGATCCAGTAGGATTTAGGTTTGGACTTGTACATTTGTCATTCATATGATTGCATAAAGTTTTTAGTTTGTTTTTTAGTAGAAGAAATGTTTTTGTTTGACTTTTACATTATTTCAGTATGAGAAAATTTGACATTGGGTGTGGGTTTTGCAGATTCATGGGCTTGCAGAATATATAGCTCAGGTGAGATTTGCTAATATAATGCTTTGCATTCCTTGTACAAATTAGTCCTTCATTCTAGTTGTGACTGAGCAAGTTGCATAATAAATAGGTTTTGAAATGATGGTATTGTTTTCTATATCATTGTTAGCCTGTTAAAATTTTGATTACCTTTGAAGTGCCAAAAATAAACTCTTTTTAAAGCTTAATATGTTATGTCTTGTGGGAATCATTTTTATATTTAACAATAACATGTATTTTTTGGATTTCAGGAGGAGATGGATAGAAAAACTGGATATTGGTGGTCACTGGACAGTAAATACATTGCTTTCACCGAAGTTGATTCTTCTGAAATACCACTTTTTAGAATTATGCACCAAGGGAAGAGCTCAGTTGGTTTAGAGGCACAGGAAGATCACCCTTATCCTTTTGCAGGAGCTTCAAATGTTAAAGTGCGCCTTGGGGTTGTTTCGGTAGCTGGAAACTCCATTACTTGGATGGATCTTCAATGTGGGGGCACAGAACAGCAAAACAACGAGGAGGAATATTTGGCAAGAGTCAATTGGATGCATGGAAACATTCTCACTGCTCAGATCTTGAACAGACACCACACTAAAATAAAGATTGTTAAATTTGACATCAAAACAGGCCAAAAGAAAAATTTGCTAGTGGAAGAAAACGGCAATTGGATCAATATACATGACTGTTTCACACCTCTTGATAAAGGAGTTACCAAATTTTCAGGTGGATTTATCTGGGCTAGTGAAAAAACAGGATTTAGGCATCTTTATCTTCATGATGCAAACGGGGTTTGTTTAGGACCCATCACTGAAGGTGAATGGATGGTTGAGCAAATTGCTGGCGTGAATGAAGCTACAGGTCTGATATACTTTACTGGGACCTTAGATGGTCCCCTGGAGTCCAATTTGTATTGTACTAAACTTTTCATTGATGGAAGTCAACCACTTCAGGTCCCTGTCAGACTTACACACAGCAAGGGGAAGCACATTGTGGTCCTTGATCATCATATGCGAAACTTTGTTGATATTCATGATTCTCTTGGTTGTCCTCCTAGGGTGTTACTGTGCTCATTGGAAGATGGAAGTGTAATCAAGCCTTTATATGAGCAGTCATTTACAGTTCCAAGGTTCAAAAAGCTTCAACTTGAGGCGCCGGAGATCGTTGAGATACAGGCTAATGATGGCACTACACTGTATGGAGCTTTATATAAGCCTGATGCTTCAAGGTTTGGACCTCCACCTTACAAAACTATGATCAATGTTTATGGTGGTCCAAGTGTACAGCTTGTTAGTAACTCTTGGCTCAGTACGGTTGATCTGAGAGCACAATATTTGAGAAACCAAGGCATATTAGTTTGGAAGGTCAGTTCTCTGAATTTTACATGATTATGCTTCACCTTGATTTTGTTTTGCTTACTATTAAATCTTTATGCATACACATTTTGATAACAAATGCATGATGAAACTCAAATGTGAGACATAATTACAATATATTGAATGTAATTTATGAACCACACTAACAGTACACATCTTTAATTATGCAAATCTGAAAATGTTTTCAGCCTTGCATTTCATATTTCCATTTGTGGCAGTACTCTAATGTTCCAAATGTATAGGTTCTTGTCCCTGATGTAACAAACAGGGAAGTTTGCCATTATTGTTACATGTAACATCAAAATACATAGTTTTTGCCTCTATCTTGTGCTTAAACATTAATGTCCTTGTTTACAGTTAGACAATAGAGGAACTGCAAGACGGGGGTTGAAATTCGAAAGCTATCTAAAACACAAACTGGGTCAAATCGACGCTGATGATCAGCTTACTGGAGCAGAGTGGCTTGTGAAACAAGGGCTTGCAAAAGCTGGTCACATAGGGTTGTATGGTTGGAGCTATGGCGGGTATCTCTCTGCAATGACACTGTCAAGATATCCAGATTTCTTCAAGTGTGCAATAGCCGGCGCCCCTGTTACATCATGGGATGGATATGACACGTTTTACACAGAGAAGTACATGGGGTTGCCATCTGAAAACAAGTCAGGCTATGAAAGTGGTTCTGTTATGAACCAAGTGCACCAGTTGAAAGGGAGGTTGTTGCTTGTGCATGGCATGATTGATGAGAATGTTCACTTCAGGCACACTGCAAGGCTTATCAATGCTCTTGTGGCAGCTGGAAAACCATATGAGCTCATAGTTTTCCCAGATGAACGCCACATGCCACGGCGTCACAGTGATCGAGTTTACATGGAAGGGAGGATGTGGGACTTCATTCAGAGGAATCTGTAACATAACTTTTTCTTTCACCTCTACTTTTTGTGTCTAGTTGAATGGACAGAGTAGTTTCTGAAGTTTTTTTTACCCAATAATTGGTTTTATTTCTTCTTGCCTTATACCTGGTACTTTGATGGCTATTTTTGCCCACTTCCCACCTTAAAAAGAAACTCTTCTGGTATCAAAGAACTGAACGAGTCTTTAAAATTCAGATACTGTAGATCTTATCTTATATCCGGATGAGATATTATCAACAGACTAGTTTGATCTAAATTCTGAAATAGGTTGCTTTTCCTAGGCACAAAGAGTTTGATCTAGTACCAAATGAATGCTGTGTGATACTTGTAGCTGTCTACTAAGTATATTTTTGTTGCAAAATTAATAGCCTTCACATATATTAATATCTTTCATCAACTTACCATAACATGCAGATGATCTTTTTCTTCTACTTGAGGTTTAATAATTTGAAACACACATATATATGTGATAATTTTAAATTAAATTGGATACAAATATAGATAAGGGTCATAAGTCTAAATTGTTTCTTAAAGATGTTGTATATACTCTTTTTTTTCTTGTTGAATCCTTTCGGTTGAGGATCCCATTCTTGATGTTTACCTTGTGAATTTGTTGGTTGAAGATCAGTATAAATATGATACACAAACACTGTCAAATAACATAGAATCTAATACACTATAATCATGAGTTTGAAATGAAGAATAATTTTTAGTATTTTTTTTTTTGTGTATATAAAAAAACAAACTTACACTACCAAACAAGTATATAATCACAAATACATCAATATTAATCACATCAAACATTCATACATTAACCATATCAATGAATTGGGTGCTAGAATGGAGATGCAAGAATGATGATAAGTTGAGGATTACAAAAGTGTATGAAACATGACTAATAATATGAATAGTGTCTTTTTAAGGAAGTGATGTTTTAAAGAACTTCTCTGTAGTAAAGCGATGTCATAAAACTGACAATAGCACAAAAAAAAAAAAAAAAAGAAATAAAAAAAAAACAAGACAAAAAATTAAAATAAACTGTGCTTAAAAGACTCTTTACACGTCTCAAATTCCTGTACCCAAACATTACTTCAAAATTACAAATAAAATGCTAATATGTAAACACTTAGAATATTATGAAAAAATTGCTTTCTCGCATAGTCTAATTTTGTTAGAAAATGAGCGTAAATGGTAATGTGGTTAAGAAACAAATTCCTTTATTACTATGGTTTAAGCTTTAGTCCATTTTATCCTAAAATCAAATTTTTCTTATTTTTATTGATGGTGTATTTTTTAAGGAATTGAATAAATTATTGTTATACAAATGAGTTCATTCTCTAATTTAGTAATATAGTTCTCTTAATTGGAGGCATACCACGTTGACAGAATAATATAATACATGGATCCTAACAAATTTGGGATCCAAGAATTTGCACTTAGCCCCAATTGAGATTCTCCATGAATGAACTTTATTAGACCCACTCCACTTTTCTCTGCATAAACCTTTTCCAAACTCAAAGCATTTGGCACTTTAATAACTAATAGTAAAAGGTTCCATTTAACTACTTCCAATGAGAAATTTACTTTGACGTATGTTTAAAATAATGTTTGGTATGGATACTTTCTATTTCAATTAAGCAATTGTTTTATTTTTGGAATGAAATTCTTGAATAAACTTAACAAATGTTGGTGGTCAAAATGACTAAGTACATGTTGTTAAAGTTTAAAGATTAAATTTGACCAAAATTTTGAAGATGAATAATTTCAATTTTTATAAGATAAAAGACAAAAAACATGTTTAACCCTTACTAAAAATACGAGTTTTAACAAATTTATAATTAAAATTAGTTTAAATAATTTTGTAATTATAATTAACTAGTTTAAATGAATTTTAGTTTACGTAAAAAGAACCAACCTCTCTCTGCATAAATCTTTATGAAACAGAAGATACTATTTATGTGAAATGATTCTAATTTCAAATTCAAATCTAAAACAAATCCCACATAAATAAAGGCACCACCATAGGAATTCTTCATTATCAAAATTAAAATTAGGTAAATTTATGGGATGGGAATTATTATGCTTAGATTCGACAGAAGAAACATATTTAAAAAAATTAATAGATTTTTTCGTCTCAATATATGAGAAATCTATTTAATGTTACTTTTTAATTTCAATTTAATTTTTATTTTATTTAAAAAAGTCAATGTGATTCAACTTAGGCTTCTTCATTTTCTGTATTATGTCCATCATACTTTTACGGTCACCTCCAAAAAAGATTCACGTTTGTTTATGTTGGGTTTATATTTTATCATATGGTTTGGTTATAGTCATTGAGAGATTGTGATTCTATATATATGACATTTGTACTACACATATAAGGCATTTGACACCACTTTTACCCCAAAACCTTAACGGTGTGTTTGGATAAGGCAATTCAAGAGGGTGATTCATTTATTTGGAGAATTTGAAATTCTTTGCAATGAAATGCTTTGTTTGAATAGAGAAATTAAAAAGCATTTAAAATGCATGCATTTTTTTTTGAAGTATTTCAATTAGTTAAATTAGAAGAAATTCAAATACCTTAAAGAAAGGTGGAATTTGAAATTCTTCTCACTTACGGCTTCAGAAAGGAGTTTCCAGCGACAACAAAAATATACGAATGAGAAAGGAAAGTAAGGAAAGAGCAAAGAAGCGCCGCAACGATGTGAGCTTTTAGGGATCTCAGATTGATTTATATAGCCGAGTAAGAGGGTTGTAAAAATTCTATCATTATTTAATTATTTTTAATAAATAATACCAATAATTCAATTTCTTAAAATATAAAAATCGATATAAATTAATATGTGTCATACACACTTAACGAGGAAAACTAAATATATTAATTAAAACATAAGGCATCTACCATATAAAGTTGTAGTAGTTGTTCATCATATATACTAGATTTTCACCTTTAAAACATACCTATCTAAGACAGAAAAAAAGATAATATTAAAACTAATTGTCTCAAACACTTGCTTCCTATGCACTTGAAGATTAGTTTGATTGGTACAATGTTGATTGGACTCAACCCCAAACAGACACAACAAACCCGACAACAATGACAGGTTGGGTTGGCCAAACGATCCAAATGGATCAGACCAATTTGATGACACAAACAGGTCGAGTAGGCCCGATGACCCAAACGGGTCAAGCGAGCCCGACAACCCATACGGGTTGAGCAGGCCCGATGACCCAGACGGGCCCGACGACCTAGATGGGTCAGGTGGACTTAACGAGTTGACGGGCTTGACGACTCAGACGGACGAGGTGACTTAATGACACATATGGGTTGGGTGGGCTTGACAACTCAAACAGGTCGGTCAAGCCCGAGAACCCACACCTCCCAAGTAGACCCGGCGACCAAGATGTGTCGGACTAGCCCAACGACCCATATAGACCTCACTGGCCCTACGACATAAATGGGTTAGGCGGGCCTAACGACCCAAACAGGACTGACGACCCAGACTAGCCGAGTGGACTCGAAGACAGAGACGGGCTGAACCGACTTGACAACCAAGATGGGTCAACGGGTCTGATGGCCTAAGCAGGACAGGCGAGCCCGACGAACCACATGGGTTTGGCAGGCTAGACAACCTAGAGGTGTCGAGCGGGCCTGACGACCCAGACGTGTCGAGCAGGCCCAACGACCCGACCGACCCATGACCCAACAAGCATGACCGACCCGTTTCCAAATTTATCATGAACTCAAAACATAATTAAGCCTAAAATAAGTATTGATAAAATGAAATTTTATCTCTTAAGAAATTCAATTATTTTATCCAAACAAGAAATTGAAATGTAAGATATTTTAATTTCTTTATCCAAACAAGGTAACATGATTTCACTTGAACCCAAACAAAGTTGTCTTTAAGTAACATGACTTCTATGCAATGAAGTTGTGTATGCATGTTTAATTTTCTAAACATTATATAGTTGTGTCAAATTCATGTCATTCAAAGATGACTTTGTTTAGGCTAATTTATTTTGACTCTTGTGTTTTTTCATGCAAAGTAAAATTGTGTTAAGGTGACATAACTTTAGTTTTGTTAGGTGAGTGTTAAAGTAGTGCATGGGCCATGACTTTATTGTCAAAATGATTTGTACCAGGGTTGTGTAAGTGTGACATGACTTTAATATTACTTTGGTTTAAATTAAAGTCATATCGAATTGGTGTAACTTGAAAGTTATAATAGTTTCTACTAAAGTCGTTTAGGATTAGTACGAGTTCAAATTTTTTTATGATTGGAGTTTGCATTTGTTAGATTAAATATTAACTATTAATTATTTATATAATATTATTTATAGAGTACAAAATTATTAATTTTTTATTAAAAACATATAAAAATATTTAATAAAAAAATTGACAATGATCAAAATAATAACAAATATAATGTTTAATTTCTTAAATAATAAAAAAATCAATTATTAGAAAAATAACATTTATTAAAATATGAAAATTAATAAGGTTTGTTTAGAGTTAGCAAGGAAATTAAATATAAGTAAGGCGTGTGTTTAGGGTTCCAATGGAAATTAAATGGTTAGTTGTATGCATTATTATATTTTTTTAATTATTTTGTAGGATAGTGAGAAAAGATTAGTTTATAATTTTGACTTGAAAAAATTAAAAGGAAAGTTAAGAATGAAAAGTAAAATAAAATTTCAAAAATAACATTTGTTACATTAGATAAACAAATTATTTATAAGATGGTGTGTCACAGTGAGATATTCTTCTTCATTTTTTAGGTCTTTTTGGAGGTCATAATGGGAAGTAGCGAATCTTGACCAACAATTATATATTTAATCATTGTCACTAGTATAACAAAAAGTACATAATTTAGTATTGAAATATCTTTGGATTGGTTATTCCCACATTAGAGGACGTTTTCCTAGATTAGTGGTATGAGAGTTATTGGTTCGTCTTAGTGACTAACTTAGATCGTTTTGATGACAACAACACCATAACCACAACAATAGGGGTATAAGTAAAGGTTGTTGGACACCAGGAGATATACATATGAAAATGACTTATCTTTGTGGGAAAATTGTTATAAATAGATCAAGTGTGATTCTAAATCCAACATTAGGTAGAAATGACAAAATCAAATACCACATTAGAAAAAAAATTAACATAATGTCTTGAGGTCTTGGATTAAAAGTGATGTTAATTCCTTATATGAGTTAGGCTCAATGTGGCAGATATATAATCCCTCCCTAATAATAACCCCTTCGAAAGAGAAAAAAAAAAAGGTCACGTTCAAAAAAATTAATTTGAAACTCCTCATATGTTATTTTTTGAATTTTAAAAAGACATTCTTTCCGAGTGAACAATTAAATGGTTACTATCATTAGATAATTAGTATCATACTTTAAAATAGATAAAAAAGTTGAATTTGTGTTGTTTTTATATTCGCATGTAACTTCCATTTTATCATTATTAAAAATAAATTTTTCTTTTTTTCTTCATCAATATGCTTATTTAAAAAAAATATCAAGATTCAAAAAATAAATTAACAGAATTAAAAATGAATAACATTTAACTTTTCTTCTTATATTTATAAAAAAATTATTATACAAAAAATTCATGAGATAAAAAAAAATTAGTACTATAAAATTAATATTTTGGACAAGAAAAAGTTACTTTTTCACTTTTTTTTTTCCTTTAACAATCAAACATAACAATTAAGAAATAAAATGAGATTGAATTTAACATTCTTTTCTTAAAAAGAAGAGGATATATAAAAGAGTGTTCAATGATAATTTGTAAGAATTTCAAAAGACAAAAAAAAACTAACTATTTTATTCTTTATTATTTATTAATATTAAATGACGTAATTTATAAAAAATAAAAGTAAATCGAACTTAATTTCAATAAAGAAAGAAATAAAAATAAAATAAAAATAAAGGAAATTTTTTAAGATTTTAAAACTAATAAGTAAATAGAATATTAATTAATATAATTAATATAAAATAAAAATATGTTTTTTTACTTTTTTAAAATTTATCTTTACTGGACTAAAATCCGCTATGAACCCTTCTAAATTCTATTTTTATAAGTATCAGTTTGAAAAATTCTATACAACTGAAATTTATAACAAACTTTGAATTTTATTTGGTTGTAATTGAATATTAAACGTGTTTGATGTAACTGGATGACCAAAGTTTTATGACCTATCATTTTCCAAAAGTATCACAAAGAACTGTGGTAGAACTTTTACTCTTAATTTAAAAATCCATTAGCAATAAACATTATTATTAAAGCATTTTGTTTAATTTACTAGCTTCATTTATTAGAGTACACTTAAAAAACTATAAAGGAAATTGGATGGTTAATTTGTACATTGAGTTGGGATATGTAATTTGAATTTTAATTACATATAAAAAATAATTTTAATTCAAACTATTAAACATATATTAATTTGTTACATTTTTTTTAATCAAAAGATCATAAATAATTTTATTATAAAAATAGTATTTGGACATAAGTCTATATTACTATTTCTAAACCTAAAAATTAGATCAAACAATATAATAATTACAAAACTTACTAATTGAAATCTTTGTCACATGAAAAAGAAAAACAGAAAGTCATGTTTTATAAAAAAATAAACTTTTAACGAAAAGCAAATAAATTTTATTTTTTCATAAACCTTAATCTAGATACTTCTAATGCGTAAGTTATGTACGCATTCAAGAGTTCTTTTCCTAACATTAAAAAGATGATAATGACAAATAATGTATCACTACTGTCTGTTTTAGACACACGTAAGAATAGTACATAAACGCGTAAATAATGACTGATACATTAAATTTGTTATATATAAAATCAAAATAACAAAATAAAAAACTTTTATAAATATTTATTAAAATAAAATGAAATATTATATTTATTGCGTTTTCTAGGAAAAATGTTAAAAGACATATAAGAAAACAATAAGCACAACTAAAAGAAGTAATTATTGATATAGAACCTCTCCTTGAAATAAATACTATACTAATTTTTACATGTAATTAATTCTTTATTCATTCCACCAAAGCAAAGTAATTAATATTTACCTAATCTACATGAAAATTATTGTTAATTATTTTTCAACTGTATTTTTTTTATCTCTTTATTACTTATTAATATTGATTTTTAAGAGATTAGTTATTAGACAGGAATTTGTTTTTAATTATTTATTTTTATAAATCACACAATCACCTTTCAAAATAGAATAAAATCTGATATTACTTACAATAACATTTTTATGATAATTAAAATAAGAAAATAAAGTTATTTAAAAATAAAATAGTGTTATCTGTTATGTATCAAAATATAAATCCCTTAACTTTACAAGTTTTATTCATATCACGACTTTATTAATATTTTTCCTTGAATGGTAAGTAAATAGTTTCTTACAAAATCAGTAGAAGTATGTTTTTTTTTTATTAATTAAAGACCGAAACTCTCCTGATTTATAAAATTTATTGAAATTTTTTTAATAATATAAGATGTTAAAGGTAAAATTTCTTTTACCAAATAATATTAATATTAGTTCCATTATTCAGTGTTTTACTATAGAAATGTTAAATTTCTTATTTTATTTTAAATATTTATAAAAATATAAAAATATATTTAAAAATAAAAATATCATACAACTTCATAATTACATTTTGAAAATAAATCTCTTGCCTTTACATCTTCCTTCTGGTAGGTGTAATTAGCAAGTTTTTAAAATCTACCGATTACAATAAATAAATGTTAAGAGTATCATTATATATTTTAATAAAATTTATTATTAGTTTACAAAATTGACCCATCAAAATTTAAAATGTTGAGGTAAAATATATCCAATGTCTTAAATAAAATAGTAAGATACACTATATTATTTAAAACTTAAATATAAATAAATAATAATAATAATCACATGTATGGGAAAGAATTTTATCCTAGCAACAGTATTCTAGAAGTGTCCTTACACAATTAACTACGGTTTCGTATGTTTCAAATTAATTATTCATTTGGTGCTAGAATTGTTCAAAATCCTGCACTGATACATTACGTGGGGACAAGGCTAATGTCTTTAATTAATTACTAAAAAAAATAAAAAAAATGCAACGTGTTTTAAACTTCGGTCACAAGTCTATGTCTATAAATGGCACTCCCCTTTCGAAACCGTATTTCTGATACTGTCTGTCTCAATTTTCTGCACGACACTGACTCACTGAGTTGCGTTCTTCCTGGAAAATTAGGAATCTGAGAACATTAGAGCAATGGCGCTTAATTTCTCCTATCACAATCATCGCATATGAGTCTCCTCTTCCATCTCGCTTCACTCTCTGTAAGTCTTCTCTTCATTTATTTTTATTTCCTTTGGTTTCAGATATTTCTTTTTTCTTTTCTTCTAAGATTCGTCCCGTGGATTGTGTTTGTCAGCATATGTAGCTTTTTTTATAAGAAGCATATTTGAGAATTATGGAAAATATCTGTCTTATTTCACCTAATTCAAACAATTGTCTCGTTTCGTTGGCATGTTGTTGGAAATTGTTTCGTTTTTCTGTGCTTTTTGTATTTTTTCTGAGTTTCAACTGATTTTTATGTACGAATATTGGAATTCGAGAGTTATGTTTTTGTATTTAGTTCGTCCAGTTTGATTAGTTTGTCCGATTGAATGTTTCTTCTTTGTTTGGAAATTAAACCGGATGTTCTCCATTTCACTGATAGCTAGGTTTACGAGTGGATGAAGAGGTTCTTCTTCTGTTTTACTTTATTTTTCCTTTCCTTGACTATCATTGTCTCCTCATGAAGATCTTCTTCCCTTTTGTAGGGAAATTGGAGTCCAATTTGCAGGGAATCCCTCCTTCCTTTCTCAGGATCAACGAAATTTCCTAAGCATAGATTAAAAGACGACAGACATGAAAAAAATCATGTACATGTAATCAATTCACGGAGATATGTGATCAGCTGTTATTCATTTCTGTAGATTTGTGTTTTCTGAAAGTCTTGGTTTCTCGGGAAAGAAACTTAGATATAGATATACTAGGTATGTAGTTCTTGTTTGCTGCCTAGTTTCAGGCATGAAGAGAAAAAAGGCAGTTGAGGCTATCCTTTTTGTGATTTCCTGTTAAATATCTGATGGGAAACGGTTGAATTTTTCTATTGGTTTTGAGTTTCATAACTTGTTTATTTTTGAGCCAGCAAGATTCTGAACCTGTAAATTGATAATGGCTTGTGTGGCACTTCGTCCTGTGCGTGAAGAATCTTTCAACGCTGGTGGTAAATTCACCGGCTGTTTCAGTCCTCTTTTGAGGGACTCAATTTTGATTTACCTAACTGTTGGTGGATCTGTGATTCCTTTGCGTATTATGAAGACAGATTCAATTGCTTCGGTGAAGCTGAGAATTCAAACCTTCAAAGGATTTTTCGTAAAAAAACAGAAACTGGTTTTTGAAGGGAAGGAGTTGGCTCGTAACAAATCCTGTATCCGTGATTATGGGGTTGGTGATGGGAATATTCTGCACCTGGTGCTGAGGCTTTCTGATCTCAAAGCTATTACAGTTAAGACTGTGTGTGGAAAGGAGTTTGCGCTTTATGTTGAGAAGAGTAGGAGTGTCGGTTATGTAAAGCAGCAGATTGCAAAAAAAGGGCAAGGGTTAGTAGATCTCAAGGATCAAGAACTGATATGTGAGGGTGAGGCACTTGAAGACCAGAGGCTTATTGAGGATATATGTAAGGACAATGATGCTGTAATTCATTTTTTGGTCAGAATATCAGATGCCAAGGTAAGGACTAAACCAGTCGAGAAGGATTTTGAATTATCAATTGAGGCATCGTATGTACACAATCTGGTGTCAAATTTACATGCAGACCAGTTAGGGCCAGTCTCTGTAACAAATGAGATCCTGGAGAGGAATCAATTGTCAAGGGATTATCTTGTGGAGCCAATTATTATGAATTCCAACATGAAAATTCCACCAGTGATTCACAAGATAATTAAGATGACTTTAGAGGGGTTAGAAAATGGCTGTAAACCAATTCAATCTCCAGAGGGATCAGGAGGAGCGTATCTCATGCAAGATTCATCTGGCTTGAAGTATATTTCTGTTTTCAAACCCATTGATGAAGAGCCAATGGCAATTAATAACCCTCGAGGCTTACCTATTTCCGAGGATGGTGAAGGGCTAAAGAAAGGTACACGAGTAGGGCAAGGTGCGTTGAGAGAAGTTGCTGCTTACATTTTGGACCATCCTAGGAAAGGGCCACGCTCATATCATAACAATGATGAACCAGGATTTGCTGGAGTTCCACCCACAGTCTTGGTTAAATGCCTGCATAAAGGATTTCATAATGTTGAAGATTATCAAAATGTTTCAGGTAATGCTAAAATAGGATCGCTTCAGATGTTTATGAGGAATATTGGAAGTTGTGAAGACATAGGTCCTAGTGCTTTTCCAGTGGAAGAGGTACACAAGATCTCTGTACTGGATATCAGGTTGGTCAATGCTGATAGGCATGCTGGCAACATTTTGATTTCCAAGGATGGTGAAGACGGTCATACAATCCTCATTCCAATTGATCATGGCTATTGCTTGCCTGAGAGCGTAAGTCCTCGAACAATATAAATGCATCTGTACTATTTTGATCTGAACGGATATTTTAAGCTGTGGTGTCATCGGCAGCCATGTCGTGTCATTCTTAATTCTACTTCTAATGGGTGTCAAATTCAGAGTTATTGCTAAAAATGCTGTAAAATTCTGAGTGTAACTCTTGGATTATATTTGCCACTGATCTTAGTGTTATTTGCTTAACAGATTACTGTTACAATTATGCGTGAATATTTATTTTCTGAGATTTTCATTGGCATTATATTGCATGAGAAGTAAGTGTTGGCTCTTTAAATTCACTACACTTACGAACATCTTCTGATTTTTATTGGTTACTTCTACTCGTCCTGATTTCTTGTTATTGCTCAGTCATCCATTGTTGAAATTACTTTTCATAGCAAAAACATTACAATCATTTTCAGCAATGCCTATCATTCACACTTAAATTCTTTTCAATAATCTCAAATTGATTGGTTTCTATCTCCTTTTCATTGTCTCTATTCCCTTGGTTGGTTATTTGCAATCCTTGCCGATAATGTGTGAATATATAGTATGCAATATGTTGTCCTCTCATACTTAGTGTGCATCTGGTATTACCTTTTTAGGAAAATAATCGTTCCTTTTCTCCAAAAAACTCTCTCGTAAGTTAAAATACGAAAAATTCATCATAATATGTTGATAAAAAAAACATGCAATCTGGATTGTTAATGGTTTTCTGATGTTTTCTAAATCAGAATGTGATTATTCTACATGGCAAAGGCCTTGGCAGCGTACTGTATGTAGTTGTTATCAATTCCTCTTTGTCTGTAGTTATTCTTAAAAGGAGTTAAATTTTTTAGCATTTGTTAAAAGTTCGGCAACCGTCTTCTGTTTCCTCTACTCATTCAGTTGTTCTAATATATCCTCATTTGCAGTTTGAAGACTGCACTTTTGACTGGTTATACTGGCCACAAGCTAAGGAACCTTACTCTGCAGACACCATTGATTACATAAAATCTCTGGATGCTGAAGAAGATATAAAACTTTTGAAATTCCATGGATGGGATCTTCCTCCCAAGTGTGCCCAGATACTTCGTATATCAACCATGCTTCTTCAGAAAGGTGCAGAGAGAGGACTCACTCCTTTTGCCATAGGAAGCATCATGTGTAGAGAAACACTGAAGAAAAAATCTGTGATTGAAGAGATTGTGCAGGAAGCTGAGGAAGCTGCATTTCCTGGTGCAAGTGAAGCTGCATTTCTTGATCTCGTTTCAGTGATCATGGATTGTCATTTGGATGAGCTATTCCAGTGACTGAATAATACATAATAATTCCGATACTTATTCCTACTATATTCATAATATACTGACAAAGTGATCTTGCTTCTTCGTCATCCAAGAGGATCCCTCAAACCCGTTTAGTAGACTCTGGTTGAAACTTGCTTGATGACGGTGCTATTTGCAATATCCACTTCTCTTTATAATATATATATATATATATATACATCTCAACATGGAAAATATCTGAAAGTTTATGAAGGTATGTACAATATTATCCCTTTGTTATTTATGAATATGGATTTGTTTAAATAAAGTTGTACTTTGTAAAAATAAATCTCTTGTGTTTTTTTTTTCTCTTATTGAAAGGCCTAAACCCCAAAATCTGAAACTGAAGAAAAACCCAACCAAATGATAGAGATCAAGATAGACAAGTTTTAGTTGAATTAAAGTCTACATGCATTTTAAAACATGTTTTGAATTTAAAAAAAATGAAAATAAAAAGTGAAGTTGTATTTCGTATTTTATTTCAAAATTAAAACTCCATAAAATTGTAACAATATACGACAATATTTTTGTGATTAGAATTGTGAGTTGCTATTACTGTATAATTAATAGCACAATTATACACTTTAGCTTATAATTTATTTGAAAGTTCCTGTTATGGTGTAACAGCAGCTTTTTTTTTGGAACATATATTTTAATTTTCTTGTTTATTCAACCAAACTAATTAAGATTCAGTGTATGTAAATTTGTACCCAAATAATTGGAGGAGCGTTATGTTTATTTTTCCTGATACAGTTAAATTATGAAAATAACTTGAAGTATGCGCCTTGGTGGTATTATAAATCAAGAACTTGGGGATTTCAAACACATTTTCAATCATCGCTATTTCTATGACGGTAATGATTTGACTAGAAGTAGTACTCCTTTTGTTTTTTTAATTCTTGAGGTTTGGAACATTTTTATTTTTTATTTAACTATCATTTTGGAGATGACATTAATTATTTTTGTCAATTATATTTTTATACGTCTTATCTAATATTTAATAACTTTAAAATTATTAAAAATCTTATAAATTATAATCACAAACGTTACTAAAACTGAGGAATTGGCAAATTGACGATAGTAACAGAGAATTTCGTGAACATTTTTTCATCAAATAGGAATAAAATATTCCTTTGCATTGTCAAGTTGAAGTTAGAGAATATATTAATTTACGCGAAAATACCTTCCAATCGTGAGTATTCATTATGTAGAACACAGACGAAAATAAGTATTTTGTTTTCTTATATTTTTATCATATGTTATCTATTACATTAAAATTAATTTTATTTAACGTTGATTTGATCTACTGAATACGATGAAAACACTTGGTTGAAAAATCATTCCATTCTTTAAAGTAAGAAACGTAAATTGGTAGTGCCACTTTGATTTCAGTCAATTTCATTTCATAATACGTTCATTCATTTTTTATACTATGAAATCATCATTTTAACGAAGAAAAGTTGATGGTAGATTGAAACTTGTTAGTATAAGTGATTTACTATTTTGAATTTCTTAATCAAAATACGAGGTTGCATGTCCCACTTAAACATAAAATCCGAATTAAAATTATGACTTTATCTAAAAAAGGTAAATGAACTAATTCAGTATTAGAAGGGATGTTATACCTCTGATTACATAAAAAAAAAGGCTGATAATAGAATTTTGTTAGTATTTAATATTATTTTTACTCGTAAAAATGAAACACGTGTAAAAAAATTAGAATATTCCACGCACTTGATTAAAGAGCCTTATAAGAAAGTGTTAATATGAACATAAACATAAAAGTGGATGGGAGTGGGACAATAGAATCAATTATAAATCGAGAATGGACCCCTTGTGTTGTGAAAACTACATACCTTATCTAATATGTCTCCATTCATTTCATTAATCCCTTCGAATGCATCATGCATTCTCCTACGAAGTTTCTACGCAATTCCCCCACAAATAAGACAATCTAAACTTCCAACATTTAACATTAAATCACAAAAAAAAATAATTAATTTTTCCCAGCTGTCATCTAACCTAGACATATTATATATATTTCTGAAATGTTGACAAGAAAGATTTATTTATAAGCTTTTAGGGATAATGAATCATGCATTTGATTTGTGAGAGTGAAATTCTGCTAAAAATAGTATAGCTTTTATTAGTCCGTTAAAAATTATAACATTTCTGAATATTAGATTTATATATTGGAGGAATCTAAGATCTCACATGAGAATTAAGACTTTGCGATTGTCTTAGTAAGTCTCATATTTCATATAGCTTTGTTTATTGAACACACAATGTATGTAGAGATTTAGCTGTAGACAAGTAGGGTAGGCAAAATTTTTTATCAATATCTGTTCGAAGTCCTACATCGACTAGAGATAAGACTAATTCACAATAGATAAGTGGGCGCAATCCTTACCTTACAAGTGGATTTTGTGGGGTTGAGTTAGGCTTAAAACGCACTTCGTATCAGAGCTAGGTTAGAACCCTATCCTAGCGAGTTTTCTTGGACACTCTGTTCTACCCGATATAACAACTTTACATTAAAATAAATTGAAGTCTTCATTCCTAATATGACTTTATTTTCAAAAGAAATTAAAAAAATATTGAAGCCTATGATTTATCTCATACAACATCACATTTGACTTTACCTTTTATTTTATCAAATGAGGTCAATTTATTTTGCATTTCCTCAATAAAGTTCAATATTTAAAATATTAACATATAGGGTGAAGTCGTGCAGATCCGTATGAATTTAAAGGGTGAAGTCATATCACCAACACAATTTCACTTTACGTGTAACACCTAGTTATGTAAAAGGTGAAGTTATATGAGTTAAATAAATTTTTTAACTTTTTTTTTAAAGTAAAGTAGTCATAAGATTGAAGACTTCAGTATTCCTAAGTGGAGTTGTTAAGGGATGACAACTTCAGTTGGATTTTTTTATTCTATTATGTCTTTTTATTTAATTGAATTAATATTTAAATTAATTTAATAAATTGAATATATTGCAAAGATAATAAAGCAAGTAAAACATCTAGTGATTTATATTAATAAGAACTTGAGAAGATTAAATATAATTAAAATAAAATAATTAAAATGAACATACATTATCAAATAATGATCCCAACATAAATATATATTTATTTATGTAAATCAATGTCGTAAGGTGACCTTCGTTGTCTTCTAAGTCTACCAAACATTATAGAATAAAAATTAAAAACAAATAAAAAGAAGAAGTCCAACTGAAGTCGTCACCTCCATAACGACTTCACTTTTAAAAAAAGTGAAGCCTTCACTCTTATGACAACCTTATATTAAAAAGTTGAAGCCTATTTAGCTCATACAACTTCACTTTTGAAAAAATTGGGTGTCACAAGACATGCGATAAGACTTCACTTTTTAAATTCCTATGAGTCCACACAACTTCATCCTATATGGTAATATTTTTAAAAACTGAACCATATTGCATAAATACAAAAGTAAATTGACTCAATTTAGTAAATAAACCAACTTATCTTGGTCGTCCATGGAAACTTTACGCTAGAAGCACCTACATGCTATCCTACATAGAGGATCACGTGCGCCCACATGGGTAGCTAGAGTAGAACACACTGTCATTTGGTTTAGACACATTGTAGAATACACGAATTTTGGGTCAAGCGCGACCCTAGAGCAACAAGTGAAATGGGTCGGGTATCGGGCCACCGATTCCACTACTAAAGCTTCTAGATTCAAAGTAAGAAAATTCATTTGGTCTCATTGTGGTTGTCGTCTATCAGAGTTTCATTTGTAGTTGGGTTATCGACATGAAATAATGTTCCACTGTCACTTATTAGTGTAACTTAAGGATAAATCAAGTAAAAGATATGGAAAAGGTGATTTTATTCATTAAACTAAATATAAATAAAAGGTAGAAAATAATGTTATCACCACTGTAGATACCTTTTGTTATTGGTCTCCAATTTAAACCAAACCAATCTACCAATATAATTTTATAGATATTTTATTGTTGACTGTACTAAAGTACAATATAGTTTTTTATTTTTTTAACCCAATTATCATTACAAAGAATATAATCTAACAATGTTTTAATGTGATATATAGTTTTTTTTTACCTCTCTTCACTCCATGTCAGAGCACAACTTCACTTTATGCATGGCACCCAATTTCTCCAAAGTGAAATTGTATGAGTTAAATAGAATTCAATTTTTTTTAAAGTAAAGTCGCCATAGGGGTGATGACATCAACATAATGTTTTTTGTGATTTTTTTAAATTTTTATTTTATCATGTTTATATTTATTTTTAATTTATTTATTTAATAAATTTAAGATTTAAAATTAATTTAAATAATTGAATACATGACAAAAAGCAAGTAAAACTTGTAGTGATTAATATTAATAAGAACTTGAGCAAAATTAACAATAATCAAAATAAAAAAAATTGAAATAAATATACGTTATCAAATAATGATCCCAATATAAATATTTGTCTATGTAAATCAGTGTCACAATGTGAATATTGAGCTCATACAACTTAACCTTTGACCATAATTGGGTGACGTATAAACTGAAATCGTGCAGAGTGATACAACTTCACCTTTTAAATTCGTACGAGTTCGCACAACTTCACCTTGATGGTAATATTTTTGAAATCGAACCATATTGCATAAATACAAGGACACCATGTATGTCCAATCCAACAATCAATTTTTGCGCGAATGCGACATTTATGGGACCGTCGACTTCATATTCAGCAATTTGTCATTGTTTTCCAGAACTGTAGTCTTTGGGCCCGTAAGCCCATGGTAAAACAAAAGAACACCATTACGGCCTAGAATCACAAAGACTCAAATCAGAACACAGACATTTCCATCCACAATTGTCGGATCCTTGCCACATCGAATCTGGAAGCATCCAAGGGTAGCTATCCCAAATATTTGGGTCATCCCTGAAAACTTTATGCTAGAACCGTCTACATGTTATCCTACATAAGGGATCACGTGCAAACACATGGGTGGCTAGAGTAGAACACATCATAGTTTGGTTTAGACACAATTTACTATGAGGAATACATGAATTTTGGGCCAAGTGTGGCCCCAGAGCAACAAGTGAAATGGTCAGATATCAAACCATCAATTCCACTCCTAAAGATCAATATTCATGGTAGGGCAATTCAATTAGCTTTGTTGTGATTGTCGTCTACTGTATAGTTGTTGACATGCATGAAATAATTTTCAACTACCAATGTAGACATCTTCTATTTGGTTAACAATTTAAACCAAGCCAAATTGCCAATATAATTTTATATATTTTTTATTGGTGATATAAGTATTTTTCCTTTTCTCACTCGATGTTGGTGTTGTCATCGTTGATGTTATTTATCAAAAGAGGTCAATTTATTTTTGCAATTCCTTAATGGGTTACGTTTTGAAAATATTACCATATAGGGTGAAGTCGTGCAAGTTCGTACGAATTTAAAAAATGAAGTCATATCATCCGCCACAACTTCAATTTATGCGTGACACTCAGTTTTGTAAAACGTGAAGTCATATGAGTTAATAGACTTCAACTTTTCTTTCTAAAGTAAAGTCATCATAGGAGTAATGACCTTTGTTGGATTTTTTTTGTGTGTTTTATTTTTAATTTTTATTATATTATGTTTATGATTATTTTATGTTTTTTTATTTAAATAATTTAATTTTTAAATTTAATTTACTTAATTGAAAACATGACAAAAGTCTTCACTCCGATAAGGACTTTACTTTAAAAAGAAATTAAAAAGATTGTAGCCTACTTAGTTGAGACAACTTCACCTTAGATAAAATTGGGTGTCACGTGTAAAGTGAAGTTTTGATGAGTGATACCACTTCAACTTTTAAATTCGTATAGGTTAGCATGACTTCAATCTATATTGTAATATTTTTAAAATTGAACCCCATTTCATAAATACAAAAATAGATTGACCCATTTAGTAAATAAACCCACTTATATGGGTCGTCCATGAAAACTTAAGGCTAGAACCTTATACATGCTATACAACATAAGGGACCACGTGCACCCACCGTGGGTGGCTGGAGTGGAACGTACCATAGTTTGCTTTAGACACATTGTAATAGGGTGAATACATGAATTCTGGACCAGGTACAACCTTGGAGCAACATGGGAGAAATGAGTCTGGTATCAACCAACAATTCCACTATTGAAACTTCTAAATTCACGGTATGACAATTCATATCTCGCTCGTTGTGGCTGTTGTCTACCAGAGTTTCATTCGTAGTTAGGTTATCAACCTGAAATAATGCCACACTGCCACTCTACACACTTTCCATTTGTTCACAGTTTAAACTAAACTAATTTGTCAATATAATTGTATAGATAATTTATTGGTGATTGTACTGAAATACAAAATAAATTTTAGTTTTTTTATCCGATAATGATAACAAGGAATATAATGTACAAAGCGTTTGAATGAGATATATAGTTTTTTTCCTCTCCTTGCTCCATATCAAAGCTGTTATAGTTGTCGTTATTTGCCAAATAATGTCAATTTAGTTTTGCATTTCCTTAATGGGGTTCAGTTTTTAAAACATTACTATATAGGATGAAGTTGTGCGGGTTCCTACGAATTTAAAAAGTGAAGTCATATTATCTGGTACAAGTTCACTTTATATTTGACACCCAATTTTTGTCTAAGGTGAAGTCATATGGGTTAAATAGACTCCAACTTTTTTTTAAGTAATGTCCTCATAGAACTTAAGACTTTAGTTTTTTTTTTTAAGTGAAGTCACCATAGTGGTGATCACTTTAGTTGTTTTTTTTTATCTTTTAAAATTTTATTATATTATTTTTATATTTATTTTATATTTAATTAATTTAATTTTTTAAATTAATTTAACTAATTTAATACATGACAAAAATAATAAAGCAAGTAAAACCTACAGTGATTCATATTAATAAAAACTTGAGGAAAATTATAAATAAATAAAACAAAATAATTTAAATGAATAAATAGTTATCCCAATATAACCATTTATTTATGTGAATAAGTTTTGCAAGATGATCTTCTTTATTGTCTTCTAGATCTTCAGGCTCATATTAGGCTCATATACCGAACATACTAAAATAAAAGTTAAAAAGAAATAACAAAAATAATAGTCGAACTGAAGTTAATCATGTCATATCTATGACAACTTCTCTTTAAAAAAAATTTGAATTTTTCACTCGTAGGACAACTTTACTTTAAAAAGAAATTAAAAAAAAAAATTAAAGACTGTTTAGTTCATACAACTTAAAGTAAAGTACTCTTAGATACCACGACATCACCTTTTAAATTCGTACGAGTCCGCACGACATCCCCATATATGGTAATATTTTGAAAAACTGAACCTCATATTATAAATACAAAAGTAAATTGACTCAATTTAGTAAATAAACCCACTTATTTGGGTTGTCCATGGAAACTTTACACTATAACCATCTACATGTTATCCTATATATATAGGCGATTATGTACATCCACAGAGGCGGAACTTCAGCTTGACAAGGGGGAGCTGGCTCGCCCAAGATTTTTTTTTCTTTTATATATATATATATATATATATATATATATATATATATATATATATATATATATATATATATTAAAATTAAAAAAATTTGATGATTTAATTTAGTTTGGTTTATTTTACTAT
>Ga0214545_1000544_pt1 | contig 61203 bp, 28 predicted proteins | sample CNSS4metaG_FD_160064 | JGI IMG/M metagenome (GOLD analysis project Ga0214545, IMG submission 160064) | Root nodule microbial communities from cowpea collected in UCLA plant growth center, Los Angeles, California, USA - CNSS4 | ecosystem: Host-associated > Plants > Roots > Nodule | place: USA... | reverse complement strand
CATTTTATTGGTTCAAGTTTATGTTGATGATATAATTTTTGGATCAACTAATAAATCTCTATGTGAAGGTTTTGCAAGCATAATGCATGGTGAGTTTGAAATGTCAATGATGGGAGAATTAACCTTCTTCCTTGGTTTGCAAATTAAGCAAAGGGAAGAAGGGACATTCATATCTCAATCTAAATACTGTAAGGAAGTACTTAAAAAATTTGAAATGGATAATGCTAAAGCAGCAAGTACTCCTATGGCAACTTCCTGCTATTTGGATAAAGACGAATCAGGTATTGAGGTAAATCAAACTATGTTTAGAGGTATGATAGGGTCTATTTTATATCTTACTGCAAGTAGACCTGATATTATACAATTTGTATGTGTTTGTGCTAGATATCAAGTCAGTCCTAAGGAATCACATCTTATAACAATAAAAAGAAATTTAAAATATCTTAAAGGAACTATATATTTTGGACTTTGGTATCCTTCTAGGGCCTCACTTAGTTTAATAGGGTACTCTGATGCTGATTATGGTGGCTGTAAAATAGATAGAAAAAGTACCAGTGGTACTTGTCACCTCTTAGGAAGCTCATTAGTTTCTTGGCACTCCAAGAAACAAGCTTGTGTGGCTTTGTCAACTACAAATGTTGAATACATAGCTGCTGGAAATTGTTGTGCTCAAATTCTCTGGATGAAACATCAGTTAGAAGATTATAATATTTTTCTAAATCATATACCTTTGAAATGTGATAGTACCAGTGCTATTAATTTAACCAAAAATCCCATCATGCACTCTAGGACAAAACACATTGAAATTAGACATCATTTTTTAAGAGATCACATAAGTAAAGGCAATTGTGAGATAGAATATGTAGATACCAATCACCAATTAGCTGATATTTTTACCAAACCTTTAGCCAAAGATAGACTTTATGAACTTAGAAGAGATCTGGGAATCTTAGAAGTGTCTTAAAAATGCACCAAATTGAACAAAAAGGCACAAATTCGCACTTTATAAAAAATTTCGAAAAACAATGTTAATAATCGATTACCACTTATGGTAATCGATTAACAAGTCCTCTTTCTATTTCTGGGTTCTCAGATTAATGCAATTTCGTTTTTATTTGAATTATTTTCGAATTCCATGTCTAGCTAAGCTTTTGGTATTGATTCCTTGAAGAAATTGAAACGAAACCATGAGATTGTTGTTCGCTTTGAATTTTTGTTCTGGTTTGCCCTTTTCCAAGTTGCGTTTTTATGAAAAATATGAAATTGATAGATGCTTAATCTTAATTTTGTGACCTAAAGCGACTTATAATCATGCTAATGAGTGTGGGTCGTTCATAGTATGCTTAATCTGTGGGTGTCAATTGCTTGAAGTATGCTTGGCTTAATGGCATATTTAACTCGTGTTAATTATCGCTTAGTTGATTAGTTTCGAGTTTCATGGAAGTAAATTGGATAGAACAATTAATTGTGTAATATGTGATTGGTGATATTTCAGTTGAATCAAGGAATCAATACGTTTTTAAATCTATTTAATTAAGTTTTGCAATTACGTTTTGTTAATTTTGTGTTTAAAACTGAATCTGCCAAACCAACCCCCCCTTGTGTTGAATTTCAACTTTGGAAGGCTTTAAATGAGAGGCTGGTCATTGAGAGACGACCTCGGTTGAACTACCGAGTGTATTGCATTTTCATGTTTTATTTGGTCGGATACGACCTTGATCAAATTTGGCATCGTTGTCGGGGACCAACATTTTAGTCAAAGTTATTTTCAGTGTTGTTCTGTGTTGTATTCTTTTTTTGTGAGTTGTTTCGTGATATATTGGGTTAAGTGTGGTTGAAGTTGATTTGCATTGTTTATTGATGTTATTGTTTAGTTCAGTGCTACCATTGCAGTGTTTGTGTTTCAGTGAGTGTGTGTAGCTGTTAGAGTCATTGTGGTAGTGTTTAGTAGTGTTTGTGTATGTTTTTAGCAAAACTTCAAATGGCCATAACTTTTGCTCTAGTTATCGAAACAAGACAAATTTTACATCGATTTGGGGTAGAATTTAATTTTATTTACAATGCCTACACGTAAGGCGGGTAGGTCTTTTCAGAATCCCCAAACAAGGCAGTTTTCCTATTTAACTGATTTTTCTTTGGTTTTTTCATATTTTTAGCCAAACTTTGTGTGTTTTGTTTATGTATTTAGGATTTGCAATTGGGCTTTAAACTTTTTGTGACACTTGTTCATGATTTTAGGACTTTTTTCAAAAAAAATTAGACCAATATGAGGTACTTCAATTTTTGGCATTTTTACCCCTGATTGACTTTGTGTTGACTTTTGCAGTTTTGGGTTCATTAGTGCATGAGTAGGGAAAATCTTGGTATTTTACAATCATTGGATCTTGAAACTGATAGAACCTTCCACAGAGGAGTTAGGCATAATAGGAATCCATCTGTGCATCCTACATATTATGTGAGTTTTCCTGATCCACCTGATACTCTTATTTTTGTGCATTCTGATCATTCTAAGCATATTGTGCATTCTAATCATTTTGACATTCATTTTGATACTAATAACGTGGCTCAACCTCCACCTCATGAAAGGACAATGAATGAGCTGACTGCATCTAAGTTCACTTATGACTCATTGTGCATTCAGTATCTTGAGGAGGAAGTTTCTTATGTTTTAAAAACTAGATTAATCCATTTGTTGCCAAACTTTCATGGCGTTGCAAGTAAGGACCCGTGTAACCATTTAAAGCAATTCCATATTTTTTATTCCACCATGAAGCTCGCAGATGTCCAAGAAGATCATGTGTATTTGAAGGTTTTTCCTCATTCCTTGGAGGGCAATGCAAAAGATTGGTTGTATTACCTTGCACCCAGGTCCATCACAAGTTGGGATAACTTCAAGACATTGTTCTTGGAAAAATTCTTCCCTGCTTTCAGGACCACAACCATAAGAAAGGAGATTTTTGGAATCAAGCAGCAGTCTAGAGAGAGTCTCTATGAATACTAGGAGAGATTCAAGAATTTGTGTTCTAGTTGTCCACACCACCAGATATCTGAGCATTTACTTCTTCGGTATTTTTATGAAGGCTTGCACCATATAGATAGAAGCATGATTGATGCTACGAGTGGTGGTGCTCTTGGTAATTCAACCCCAGCAGTAGCGAGGCAATTGATTGAGAACATGGCCTTTAATTCTCAATAATTTGACACAAGAAATGATGCTATTGTTGTTAGGCGTGTTCATGATGTAGGAGTTGCCGAGTACACTAAGAAGTTGGAGACCAAGATTGATGTTCTTACCACCTTAGTCAACCAACTTGCTGCGAATTAAAGAGTCGCACCTTCTACTGTAAGAGTTTGTGGCATTTGCACGTTAGTTGAACATTTCACAAATTCTTGCCCCACCTTGCAACAGGCCACGACTTATGCACCTTCTGATACTCCTCAAGCTTATGCTGCCAACATTTTCAAAAATAGGTCACCCTAACAACACTAACAGAACCATGATTTGTCCACTAACAGATAGAATCTAGATTGCAGAAATCATCCCAATTTGAGATAGGGCAACCAACAACAGCAGCAAAACCAACAGGTTCAAAATGTGTAGCCACCTTCTTACCAACAATAAAGAGCTACACCTGCACAACCTGCCCTAGTTCCACCTATTCCTGCTGCTACCCCAGCTCTTACTGCTCTTTCATCTTTTAATTCATTGGAGGAGTCAGTCAGGATGATGACCCTTCAAAATATGCAATTCCAATAGGAGACTAGAGCTTTAATTCAGAGTTTGACAAATCAAATGGGGCAAATGGCCACTCAGCTAAACCAAGCACAAGCTCAGAATTCTGACAAGTTGCCATCACAGATAGTGAAGAATCCGAGAAATGTGAGTGATATCACATTGAGATCTGGGAAAAAGATTGAAGTTCCCACTCCTTAACCTACACCTAAGACAGAAATTGACCCTGCCACACTTCAAAGAAAGTGTCATGCACATGCAGCTAGTCCTTTCACATCTAGGGTGTCTTCTACTCCTTCCACCTCTATTATTGCACCTCTCATCCCTCTTCCTTTCCCTCCAAAATCCATTCTAAGTAAAAAGATGGAAGAGGTTGACAAGGAGATATTAGAAACATTCAGGAAGGTGGAGGTGAACATACATATGTTAGATGCCATTAAACAAATTCCCACATATGCAAAGTTCTTGAAGGAGCTGTGCACGCACAAGAGGAGGCTAAAGGGAAACGAGAAGATCAACATGGGAAGGAATGTGTCAACATTGATAAGTAAATCTATTCCTCAAATTCCTGAGAAGTGCAAGGACCTAGGTACATTTTTTGTACCTTGCATCATAGGTACAATAAATGTAATGTCTTTGTCTATTTTTAAATCTCTTTCTCTTGGACCCTTGCAACCTACGAGTGTGGTGATTCAGTTGGAAAATAGAAGTGTTGCCCACCCTACAGGTTTAGTTGATGATGTTTTGGTTCGTGTTGGTGAATTGATTTTTCTTGCTGATTTTTAAATTTTTAATATGGAAGAAGGATTTTCACATGGTTCTGCACCAATCATTTTAGGCAGACTGTTTTTGAAAATGGTACGAACCAAGATTGATGTCAATGCAGGTACTTTGTCCATGGAGTTTGATGATATTGTGGTGCGTTTTAATATTCTGGATGCCATGAAACATCCTTTTGAGGACCACTCTGTTTTTCACATTGATATCATTGATGATGTTGTTGATGGACATATTTTTGATTTCCACCTTTGCATTTCATGAAATATGCATATGTGTCTGAATTGTCTGAATTTGCATGCATTGGTATTGACTCTAATTCATATTATGATTATGATTCTGATTTTGATGTTGATTTTAAGTTTGACTCTCTGGGTGTTGTACCATATGATTTTGATGTTACATGGTCAAAATGCACTAATCATGTTGTAGGAAGTACATATGCATCTGATTGTTATGTTGAGGTATAGGTTGTGCAACCCATTTCTCCCTCCCTTCTAGTTCTTGATATTCAGCCAGCATCCAGCACTCTAGAGTTAAAACCTCTACCAGACAACCTCAAATATATCTATTTGGAGGATGAGTAAAGATTGAATATGATCATCTCTACCTCCCTTACTATTGAGCAATAGTAGAGATTATTAGAAGTGCTCAAGAAGCACAAGAAAGCCATTGGTTGGGCATTGGCTGACATTCATGGAATTAGCCCATCCATGTGCATGCACAAGATTTTATTGGAGTATGGAGGAAAACTAGTGAGACAACCACAGAGGCGACTGAACCTTGTCATTCTAGATGTTGTGAAGAAGGAGGTGACCAAGCTTCTATAATGGATCATTCCCATCCATGTGGTTCCCAAGAAGTCAGGCTTCACAGTTGTTAAAAATGAAAGAGACGAGTTGATCCCAACTAGGGTGCAATATAGTTGGAGAGTTTGCATCGATTATAGGAGGCTCAACCGACCAGGAAAGACCACTTCCACTTGTCATTCATTGACCAGATGCTTAAGCTCTTGGCAGGTAAATCCCATTACTATTTTCTTGATGGTTTTTCCTGTTATTTTCAAATCCATATTGCTCTTGAGGACCAGGAAAAGACCACATTCATCGGCTCCTTTGGCACTTTTGCCTATAAGAGGATGCCTTTTGGCCTATGCAATTCCCTTAGCACATTCCAGTGGTGCATGTTCAGCATTTTCAGTTATTTTCTTGAAAATTGCATGGAGGTGTTTATGGATGATTTTACTGTGTATGGATCCTCCTTTGATGAATATTTAGATAGTCTGGATAAAGTTTTAAATAGGTGCATCTAGGGATGGAAAAATGGGCCAGGCTCGTCGGGCCGGCCTGCCAGCCCCCCCAAAAAAGGGCGGGCCGGGTTGGAATTTCCAACCCATTAACCCACTGCAACCCGGCCCGCCAGTTTAGCGGGCCAAAACAGGACGGTCTGCCAACCCGTTTTTTTTTTTAAAAATTATGTTTAAAATTAAAAATTAATACTTTTTTATTTTATATAAACAAATTTTTATATACAAAATAAATTTATAAACAAAATTTTAATAAAAAGTTATAAAAAGTTAAAAAAAATTAAAAAAAATTAAAAAAAGTAAAAAAAAAAGAAAAAGAGATGGGCCAGCCCGCTGGCCCGAAAATGGGATAGGTTACAGTTTTCGGCCCGTTATTGATGGCGGGCCAGCCTATCCCGACCCATTTTTGGCGGGCCACAGGCGGGCCGGGCCAACACGGGCCGAGCTGGCCCGTCTTGACACCCCTAGGTGCATCCAATCTAACCTTGTTCTCAATTTTAAGAAGTGTCATTTCATGGTAGAACAAGGTATAGTTTTGGGGCACATCATTTCAAGTAAAGGCATAGAAGTTGATCTTGATAAGATTTATGTTATTTCACAATTGCCTTACCCCTCTTCTGTGCGAGAGGCTCGTTCTTTTCTTGGCCATAAAGGGTTTTACGAGCGCTTTATCCAAGATTTTAGTAAGAATTCCCTTCTAGTGTCCAAGTTGTTGCAAAAGGATGTTGACTTCATCTTTGATGAAGGCCGCAAAGAAGGCCCTGACCACCACTCCTATCATTCAGGCATCGGATTGGACAACCCCATTTGAGCTCATGTGTGATGCATCGAATTATTTCGTGGGAGTTGTCCTAGCACAAAAGATTGATAAGAAGCCTCGAATGACCTACTACGCCTCTAGGACGTTAGATGCTACTCAAGCGAACTATACAACAACAAAAAAATAACTTCTTGCGATTGTTTTTGCACTTGAGAAATTTAGATCATATTTGCTTGGTTCTCCTATTATTGTGTTTACTGACCATGCAACTCTGAAGTTCCTATTGAAGAAGGAGGAGTCAAAGCCGCGATTGATAAGATGGATGTTCTAGCTCCAAGAGTTCGATTTGGAAATCTGTGACAGGAGTAGAGCACAAAATTTGGTTGCATACCACCTGAGTAGGATAGAGAGGTTTATTGATGATGTTTCACCGATCCAGAATGACTTTTCCGATGAAAGTTTGTTGACCCTCTTTGCTTCGTTTACCTCCCAATGGTTTGCTAATATTGTGAATTATCTTACTGCTTTTGTTTTTCCTCCCCTAGCATCCAAAGCTCAATGTGATAAACTTAAGAGTGATGCTAGGTATTATATTTGGGATGACCCATATTTGTGGAAGATGTGTAGTGATCAAGTTACTAGGAGATGCATTTTGGACCATGAGATTGACTCAATCCTCAAATTTTGTCATTCATTTGCACTTGGTGGTCATCTTGGCATACAAAGGACAACGCGCAAGGTGCTAGATTGCAGATTCTATTGGCATACCATCTTCAAGGATATGTGGAGGATTTGTAGCACATGTGAGCAATGCTAACGAGCAAGAGGAGCCATTTCTTGGAGACAGTAGATGACTCAACAACCCATGTTGTTTTGTGAAGTCTTCGATGTTTAAGGTATAGATTTCATGGGCCTTTTCCCTGTCTCTTTTGGTTTCACTTACATCTTGCTTGTTGTGGATTATGTTTCAAAATAGGTGGAAGCCAAAGCCACCAGAACTAATGATGCTCGAGTTGTTGTGGACTTTGTTAGGTCTCACATATTTTGAAGGTTTGAAGTTCCTAGAGCTATCGTTAGTGATCAGGGCACCCATTTTTGCAATAGATCCATGGGGGTTTTGCTTCAAAAGTATGGAGATGTGCATAAGCTTTCTACACCATATCACCCTCAAACTAATGGGCAAGTCCAGATCTCAAACAGATAAATCAATAAGATCTTGGAGAAGATTGTACAACCCAATCGAAGGGATTAGAGCAATAGAGTTGAGTAAGCTCTTTGGGATCACAGGACTGCTTACAAGGCACCTATTGGGATGTCTCCCTATCGGGTTGTCTTTGGTAAGCCATGCCACCTACCAGTGGAGATAGAGCACTGAGCTTACTAGGCTCATGCAACTTCACACTTGATCAAACTGGGAAGGAAAGAAAGCTACAGTTGAATGAGTTAGACGAGATCCGTTTCGAAGCATATCAGAACTCCATGTTCTACAAAGAGAAGACCAAGAGATTCCATGATTGCTCCATAGCTAGAAAGGTGTTTGCTGTCAGTTAGCAAGTGTTATTGTATAACTCCAGACTTGGTCTCACAGGTGGTAAGTTGCAGTCAAAGTGGATTGGTCCTTTATTGGTGACTAATTTTTATCCTTATGGTGTAGTTGAGATCAAGAGTCAGTCCACCGATAAGAGCTTCAAAGTGAATGGGCATCGTCTGAAGCCATTCCTCAGCAATCCTACTTTGGTTGATACTGTTGTAGAGGAGACTTCCCTGCTTGACCCCATTTCTATTTCACCATGATTCAGGGAGTTTTCTTTCTCCTTCCTTACTTTTATTGCACTTGTCCAGGCCCATTTGCTGATGTTTGATTATCTGATCTTGTGTTTGAGTCAAATTGAGACAATGCGTAGTTTAAGTGTGCAAGAGTCTGTTGTTTGTTTCCTTTTTTGTTAATTTATGTTAAGTTTTTGTTTTCTGTTTGGGACACTCACTTCACTTTTGGAGGATGAGTTGTTGGTTGTTCTATGGACTGATATCCCTCCTTTCTCTTTGCATGTCAAGTTGCTTTTGAGTTGTTTTACCCTGTGTGAGGATTTAAGCCACTCTCTGTTCTTTGTTGTGTGATATATGCCTCTTGAATGCTTGCACAATGACCTTGGCTTGACTCCTTCTTATGCTTTTCTAATTCACATGCATGTTTGGATATGATTTAGGCAATTTTGTTCCAATGAGCCTACAACCATATGAGCCTACCTTGAACTATTTTTGTTGACAACCCTTTTTTAGCCTACATACCCTTTCATTGTTTTATAACTCATTACAGACCCTTAGCCTGAAAAAACATGATTCATCCTGACTTAGGAAATTTTGGAGCTTTGAAATTATTTTGGGAATGAGTGCTCTTTTAAGTGTGGTTGCGCCTAATAAGTGTGGTTGTGCGCATACTTGTTTTATTCTTGGTTTGCTCATTTGTACATTTTATGTCGGACTAGAAAACTATTGTGTCTCTGCTCAAAAGTAAAAGAAATGATAAAAAAATTAAAAAAATTAAAAGAAAAAGAAAAGAAAGAAAAAAGGTTTGGGTTTGAGCATTATGTGAGAATCGAATCTGGAAGTGTTAGAGTTTGGAATTGCTTTCATGCTTGATTTTGACGTATTTCCCCATTGTTCCTTTATTTCCTTTGGTTCTTTTAGCCACTTATCCATATGTTCGACACCTTGTCCTCAGCCCCATTACAACCTTGAAAAGTCGTTTTGATCTTGATCTGCATGTGTTTTGGTTTGGTTGTTGGTTTTAGAGGCTTGCCAAGTCTGTTTGATGCTTATTTTTCAGGAATGCTTTGAGAGTAAACAGTAGCCTAGACATTTGAGTGATACCGTGCATATTATGTAAGGTTATGTTGCTTTGAATTCTCTCTTTGAGTTGATATGAGTATTGACATGTTTTGAATTGCTTGAATGATGTTCATGGATTTCTTGCAGCTTTGACTCCTTTTATGTCGGGTTTGTTCCATTTGTCCATTTCGTGTTTGTTTTTTGTGCCGTGTCTCTTCATCTCTCTCTCTCTCTCTCTCTCTCTCTCTTTGTTTTGTCTATGTTGTCCTTGCTTTGCTTTGTTCTACCTTTCTATTTTTGCCCAAAAGTGCAAAAGGGTAAGTGTGAGTGATTTTGATGAGTCATTATTTTCCCTTATCCCATTGCCCTTTTGTGCCATTCTTGATGCTTGTTTAGTGCTTAATTATCTTTTGTTAGTACATTTTCCTCAATTGGACTTCATTGGGTCATTATTCTGAATTTTGAGTAATTTGACATTAATTGGACTAATTTTTGTCTCTAAATATTTTCAGGTACTTTGTGAAGCAAATTTTGGAGCTTGGATGTTAATCATAAAGTCAAGAGAGAGTTGTCATGTGATTTCCATATCATTGTTACATCTGCTCCATGTCAATCAGCATGTCCACGTCATTACACTACACCATTTTTTGTCTTAGGCAACAATGAACTTGTCAATACTTAAAAAAGTGATGCCTAAAGATATAAAAGACAACAGTTTTATTCACATGATTTAAAATTTATCAAAGACCACACTTTTTTATAAATGTGGTTTAAAAGTTGCCAAAGACCACACTTTATATAAAATGTTGACTATTTATATCACACTTTATAAAATGTTATCTTTAAAATGTGTGGTCAAACCAATAAAAATGTAGCGCCTTAAATTTGCAAATAACCTTAACCTTGTGTTTGGATGGAGCATTTCAACAATGCTTAGAAATTGAAATGCTTTGTATTTGAATTGCTTGTAATTAAATTCCATTCATTTTTTAAATAACTTGTTTGGATAAGGAAATTAAAATACCTGAAATTTCAATTTCTTGTTTGGAAAAAAAAATGAATTTATTGTGAGATAAAATTTAATTTTAACAATATTTATTTTACGCTTAATTATGTTTTGAGTTCATGATAAATTTGGAAACATGCTCGACAACCCAGATGGGTCGGACAGACCCAACTGCACGCAACCAGATTCGTTAGACCCGACGACCCACCCGAGCTGGACCACTGGGAAGCCCATACAGGCTCAGTGGCTCGATGATCTAGAGGCTTAACGGCCCATACTGCACGATTGTGCCGTCAAGTTCGTCAATATGGCCCGGTCCAACCTGTCTAGGTCAATGGCCCAATGCTCCAGACGGGTCCGACGTCCCAAACGGGCTCGACGATCAAGACGGGCCCGATGACCTGGACGAGCCCGAAGACATGGACGGGCCCGACGAGCTGGACGAGCCCGACAATCCGAACGAGGCCAAATACCCAGATTGGTTCGACGACCCGGATGGCCACGTATACCCAGACAGGACCGAAGACCTGGACGAGTCCGATGATTAGGATGCGCCCGAGGACCCAGACGAGCCCGACAACTCGCATGGGCCCAACGACTTGGACACGTTCGACGACCCGGGGACAGGCCCGACGACCTAGACATGCCCGAGACTCGAATGGGCCCCTTCAAACCGTCAGGTCCGTCCGGGTCGTCGGGACCGTCCGGATAGTCTGGCCTGTGCGAGTCGTCGGGCCCGTTTGGATAGTCGGGACCGTTCGGGTCATCGGACCCGTCTGGGTCATCGTTCCCGCTGGGTCATCGGGCCTGTCCGGGTCGTCAAGCCTATCCGCGTTGTCCTGCACTTTCGGGTCGTCGGGCACATCCGAGTTGTCGGGCTGGTCCAGGTTGTCGGGCTCAATGATTTGGAAGGGCTAGTTTGGGTCGTCTTGCTTTTTTGGGTTGTCGGGTCCGTGAAGGTCGTCAGGCTCGTCCAGGTTGTATGGCCCGTCTAGGTCAGGCTCGTCCGGGTCATCGGGCCCGTCTAGATCGTCAGGCCCGTTTGGGTCGTCAAACCTGTCTGGGTCATCGGGCATGTTTGGGTCGTCTGGCCCTTCTAGGTCGTCGAGCTCATCCGGGTTGTCGAGCTCAATGATTTGGAAGGGCTAGTTTGGGTCGTCAGCCTCGTTTGGGTCGTCGGGCCCGTCCCGGTCGTTAGGCCCGTCCGAGTCGTCGGGCACGTTTGGGTCATCAGGCCCGTCCGGGTCGTTAGGTACGTCCGAGTCGTCGTGCCCGTTCGGATCGTGTAGGATATGAGGTTGAGTGAGAAGAATTTCAAATTCCATCTATTTTGAGGGTATTTGAATTTCTACTAATTTAACTAATTGAAATCCTTCAAAAAAATGCTTGCATTTGAAATGCTTTTTAATTTCTCTATCCAAACAAAGCATTTCATTACAAAGAAATCTAAATTCTTCAAAAAATGAATTGCTTCATTAAAATACTCTATCCAAACCTAGTCATTGGACCCGTTCGGGTCTTCGAGCTAGTCTGGGTGTACGGGCCTGTCCGGGTCGTTGAACTCGTCCGGGTATTCAAAATCGTCCAAGTATTCGGCCCCGTCCGGATTGTCGGGCTCATCCAGCTCATTGGGCACGTCCAGGTCGTCGGGCCCGCTTTGGTCGTCGGGCCTGTTCAGGTCGTCGGACCCATCTGGAGCATTAGGCCAATGACCTAGACAGGCTGGACCGGGCCATGTTGATGAACTTGACGACACAATCGTGTTGTATGGGCCGTTAGGCCTCTAGATTATTGGGCCACCCAGCCTGTCTGCTCTTCCTAGTCGGTCCAGCTCAGGTGGGTCATCGGGTCTAACCAATCCGATTGCTTAGTTGGGTCTACCCGACCCATCTGGGTTGTCAAACATATTTCCAAATTTATCATGAACTGAAAACATAATTAAGCGTAAAATAAATATTGTTCAAATTAAATTTTATCTCACAATAAATTCAATTTTTTTTTCCAAACAAGAAATTGAAATGTAAGGTATTTTAATTTCCTTATCCAAACAAGTTATTTAAAAAATGAATGGAATTTAATTACAAGCAATTCAAATACAAAGTATTTCAATTTCTAAGCATTGTTGAAATGCTCCATCCAAACACAAGGTAAAAGAAATTCGTAGATCCTTCTACACATAGCATTTGTTTTTGTTAAATAGTCTAATGGTATAAATATATCATATATTTTCTCAATCAATAAACTTTAAATAATCAATAAACATTTTTAATTTATTTTAGAGACTAAACTTTAATCAATAAAAACAGTACAAATAAACTTAACTTTTCAGTTTTTAATTATCATATTATTGAAAACCTAATTTTTCTTATCTCTGTTATCTAGATTTAGATACTCATTTTGCAGTAACTAAAATTCGTAAAACTAATACTTTTCATCTAAATTATAAATTTATAACATTTTATATTAGTAATAATAAATTTACTAATTTGTTAATGTTAGTATAACATTGAAATAGTATAACATTTAAAAGTTTATATTTTAAAATAATATTTTAATTTTATTAAAATATATGTTTAAATTAATAAATTCAGAATGAAATGCTTTCCTAATTTTTTTAGATATAATATAACGTAATCTTATGAAAACAAATAGGAATGGAAGAATTATTATACCAAGTTATTACCCGAATTATTATGAAGCAAAATTAGAAGGTGAGGTGTAGAGATGACAAATAAATTCGCTCCCGTGGATATTGTTCAAACATGTCCCTGTTTTGACTAGGGGTGGCAAACGGGCCCGTCCGGCCCGTTTTGGCCCGTCAAATAAAAACGGGCCAATAATCACAATCCGTCCCATATAGGACGGGCTAACGGGCCGGACCAGACCGGCTCGTCTAGTTTTTTTTTTAATTAGTTTTCAAATTTTTTAATTTGTTTTATTTTTTAAATTTGTTTATATATACATATAAATTATTAATAAAGTCATATTTAATCAAATAAAAAATTATTTTAACTTTTAATTGATTAGTTAATGTTTTTAATTAGATAAGTTAAAATAATTATTAAATTTACATATTAAATTATTCAATTATAACTAATAATTCAAACTTAATTTGTAGGTGTTAATGATTTAAATTACAATACTATTATATATTTATATATTTAAAATATATAATCTAAAAAATTAATCTTTTTAATTATTTTTATTTTATTTTATTTTTTTAAAACGGGCCAACGGACCAGGACGGGCTGGCCCGTACTTTGACCCGTCAAGTTGACGGGCTGGACGGGACGGGCCAGAACGGACTGACGGGTTGAAATCTTCAATCCAGTTCCTTTTAACACGGGCTGACGGGCTGGCCCGTTAGGCCCAACCCGTTTTGCCACTCCTAGACAAAAGTGGGTTTTACATTAATTTTTTTAATTAACAGGAAAATACGTATAAGAGACCATTGCAACGAGAGTTTCAAAATATTTGTTATATAATTATAATAATCAATACAAAGTAAATCATTTTTTATAACTATTTGTTATACAATTTTTTACAATAACTTTTATATTTAATTTTACTAATTTCTTATCAATATATTTAATAAATAAGTTATTCTGTTAACTTTTGTTGTCCTGAGACTAAATATGACATGGATAATTAAAAAAAAAATGGTGAGGAAAATTATTGGATTCACTGTATTATTCATAAAAAATTCTGAGAGAATTTTCTTAGCACGCTTTCTGATTTACTGTCCGATTTTTATTTTAAATAAGTTTAAAAGTTTAGATCATACCTGACTTTATCTGTGATCAAGAGGGCGACATTATATTTTGACCCATTTAAAAAATTAAAAGTGGAATATAGAATTTTAATTTAAGTAATTTTAATGAAACTCATTTTATTTTAGATATAATAATTCAAAATATAGATTATAATATAGATATATGACATGATAAGATATTTTTGTTAATATATTTGTTATTATATTTTCTCTATGATATCTATATTATTATATAAAGAAATTCTATATGTATATTATTTTTAATTTTATTTTTAAATTATTTTTTAATTAAAATAATTATTTTATTAATTTAATTTTTTAAGTTATATTTTTCAAAAATTTAATTATATTTTTACTTAACCGATTTAATTATTTATAATAAAAATATTATGTAAAAGAATATGCATTGCCGTAAAATTATAATAATTATTTAAATTTATTTTTATAATTAAAATAATAATATTTTTTTTTTGTTATTTTAAAAATTAAATGTGCATGTCTTTTTATTAGTTATTTTATAAAATGAATTTATAAACTTACTGTTGGAATCCGTCGAAGCACTTATACAACGAATTATACGGGTTGTAAAAAGAAATCATTTGGTTTATGTCTTAATATTTTTAAATTGAGTTATTGTGGTTTAACATATATAGTTACAATCTAAAAAAATCTTTTACTTATTAAAGATAAAAGATATTCTCAAAATTATTACATTATCTATTATTTTTTATTAATAAATATCTTAAAAATTATTATTTTTTCATTGTAAAATTCTAGTTCCCCTTAAATATTTAAACACAACTTTTGGAATATCACAACCTATCATACTTAAAAACTTAATTCTTTTGCCCCATTTAATTCCAAAATATATACTATTTTGTCTCATTCCTGAAATTAATTTTTTTTTTTAATTTAGAAATAACTTTCATTTAAAAAAAATATTTAATTTGAACTATAGTTTATTTTTTATAATCAAATTCTTCTTCATCGAAGATAACCGGTTTGAGTGAAAAATGAAGTTAGGAACAAGGTTAACTTACTCCAATTTTCTCTTTAGCTACAAATGACTTGATTGAGTGAAAAATTCATTGTGACTTCAGTTTTTCAAATAAATAAACTTCTAACACTTTGGTTTTCAACATCATGTTAAACAGGTTTAAAAAAATAAATTTTGATCTAATGATTCCAACATATTTTTATAATCTAAGATCTATTTTAAATAAATAAAAATAAACATTAAAACTAGCCTTATATTCAAACCAACTTTTTTTTATCTATAGCTTGAGCAACTCTTCAATCCACCAACAATTTGACAATATAAATTAATTCTTCTTAGCAACCTTTCCAATATCAAAAATAAAAAATTTATATCATACTCATATCTTTATATTTTCAAAACATATAAAAACCATTCATGCACATCAAATTTACTATCCCTGCATAAAATATAATTGTTGTGATAATTAAATAGTAAAATATTCTACCCATAGGATTATGTCAAACTTCTACATAAAAGATTTTGATCAAGAATCTAATGTTATATTCTTCTACTAATAAAGATTTTATCTTTATTCTAAACACCTCATGCAAACCCTTATGTAAACATGTCATCCTTCTCATAAAGTCAACTCAAGAAAATGATAAAAAAAACTTACTTAAAAATAATTTCTAATCCAATATTAAATGTTTTATTTTTCAACATAATCTTTAAAGGAATTCAAATTTATGAAAAAAATGAACAACTATTTCAATCATTAAAAAGAAATATAAATAAAATATATATTTACAACATTTTAAGAATAATATTGACATAGTATTTATAAACTTTTTACACAAATAATAAAATATGCATATTTTATGTTATTTAAGTCACACTATTCTTAAGTTAAATTAACTAAATTCTTATTTTTAGAATACAATTTCCAACCTTTCAATTGTAAAATTGAATGTATTAATAAAAAAATAAAATTTATTAGACATGAAAATAGATGCATTAAACATGAAGTAATTTTCACCAAAATAAAATTTTATGTTAGACTATGATAAATAATTTATAATTTATAGTGTGATCCAAAATTTTGGTTGCTTATGAATAGTCTTTTAAAAATAAAATCTAATTTAAAAGTAAAGATAAAATAATAACGTTAAATTGATACAAATATTTTTTTTAATTACTATTATGTTGGTCATCATACTCTTTATTTATTTATTTATTGATTTAAGATTATTTTCTAAACTAATTATTATTTTTATAAATAATGCATTTAGAATGTTTTAATAAAATATAACCTAATCCAATTTTACTATATTTGTCGCATTTTGCATGACTGTAGCATCAAAGCATGCATTCATCAATGCATGCATTGTTCCTTAATGTTTTTGCATATTATATTTTTTTCTTTTAAGAATTAGTATCGGAGATATGGATGACTAACAATTTAATGAGTCAATTTGCAATGTCAATGTCTTAAGTTACTGGAAGCTAATTTAACTAAATTATAGACCATAAAAATCTCAACAATTAATTGCAATGTCTTAAGTGGATCATTCTTAGGAAAAAGTTATCACTTTTATTTTATTGTAATTAATTCTAATATATATATTCTTATAACAATGCTCTTGGTCGGTCCCTATAAATGGATGAGAAAAAAAAATTGTACTTTTTTTTCTATTTTTTTAGATATAATTTTGAGTTATCTTTTAGATTGAGTCAAATAAGAGTCAACTAAGAAGGAGCTTATGCAACTTATCTCTTTGTTCTTTTATTACTGTATTTTGCATTTTCTATTTGATATTCTAAAATCATGTTATCAAAGTGTTTTCATCCATGCTCTGGAACTTTTAGTTGTTTCTTCAGCCATTTTATATACTCCCGTCATTCACCGTCATCTTTGATACATTGTGATCATTTTAAAATTGACATATAATCAATTTGTTTTTTTTTTTAATATTACATTAACTTTTTTTTAATATTTTCAACATTAGTTCTGCCTGCATTCAATCTTTTTCATATTTATACTTATTTCATATTTTGTTATTTTTAGGCGTTCATTCAAAATTTTCTAAGCATCTCATTTATTTATGGTCATTGTTTTAATTTAGTTGAACATTTTAAAACTTATTATTTTTATCACTCTTGTGATTTCATTTAATTTTTTTAAAATCATTATATATTGATGCATCTTCGTTCTAAATTATTTAAAACATTTGGTTTTCTTTATTTTAATAGATTATAGTTATTTAAATTTTCATTATTTTATTTTATTTTATGTATTATTCTTTTTTTTTACAATTATAAAAATAATAAATAATAAAATTCTAATTATTTAAATTATCATTTTTTTTTGTTTTAATTTATTTATCACACTTTTATTTTACAATTATTTTTAAAAAATTATAATTATTTAAATTTTTATTATTTTGTCCAATTTATTTTATCATTCATGTACTTTATATGTTAGTGTTAGATTTCACACGAGTTACCATATTACATCAATACCCATATAACATTAAGTTTAGTTGATCAAAACCTACCTAAATGTTTCGCACTCATTAAAAGACATATCTTTGAAATTACTTTATTAAAATTGTTGCACAAGTTTTAATATAGAGACTCTTCATTACTTTATCAAAATTGTTGCACAAGTTTTATATTCTAATATAAAGACTGGTTCAACAAGTCTCAAATATGCTGTGAACATTCAAATCAGAGGCACAAGTGAGGTTATAACTTCTCATGAACCTCACAATCTCGTTTACGAAACTTTGGAAGATCAATGTCATGTACTAAGATTAACACAAAAACTTGAACTTCTGAGGTATGTGATTGTTTTTCTTTCGTGCTTCTTACATCCGAATCAGAACAAGGGTTAAAATAAAATAAGGGTTCAGTTTTTAAATTCAACACCATCCCAAAGTTCTCATTTTTTCTTTTAATTAGTTAATCATTTCCGACCTAACTTAGTCATCTCCTTCCCCAAGAAGATGCTTTTACTTTCTCACCAAAAGAAATATATTAAGGGAAAAAGTAAGATACTTGTAATTAATTCTATGACAGTGTAAGTTTCAGAGAGTGAACCAATTAACGGGGTTGACAATGAAGTCAACAATGAAAAAAAATCAGACATGACTTGAGGGGCAAGGAGGAGAAAAGTTCAAACAGTAATAGGGTTTCTGTTCATAGATTCTCTTGTCTTGTTTTTTGTTTTTGTCGTGTCTTGTTTTGTTATCTCTGCTTAACGAAATAGATGATGTGATCTTCTGTGGTATGTTTCATTGATAAGGTATTTTTCTTCCTTTAGTTCATTAGATTACTTTGTTCAACTGGGATTTTCATTTTCTGCTATGATTTTATCATCCTTTGTGTATTGAATCCTGTTTTCCCATTTCATATGTTTATTCATTGTTTTCTGTTTAATTCATTTTATTAATATTATTATTATTATTATTGGTGTTACTTTGGTCTAGGAGACTAGACATAACTATAATGATTCGTTTTTGGTTTTTGGGTTAGTTGCCCTTGTCCTTGTTTTTCTGATCTCATGAATATACGTTAACATAGTTTGAGTTGAATAAACAAGCTATTGTCTCTTTTGTGTCTATCTATTCTTTATTTCCTGGTAATGAACGTAAGTGTGAAAAGGTTGGCATAGAAAACTTCGTCTAATTTTGCCTTTTTTTTCTTTGCTGGGGTTCATTTCTATGGAGACTTTTTTGCTTCTTTCCACGTAACTCTTACGGTAGCTGTTTCCCAGAAGGCCACAAGAAGTTTCTTTCAAGCTTCTGAATTGTACGAAGTCATGAAGTCAACCCGATTTGGATAGTGATGATGAATGATTCCTCCTTCCTAGAATTTTTCCTCTGAAAAACAAATTCCACTGTCCAAAACCAAGTTCCCACAGAGATCTGATTCATCTTTTGTTCAGAGGTGTTGAGAAAAAGTGGTGGGGATTGTTTCTTGTGTTGGGAAGCACCAGTTTGCATCAATGAGTATTATGAGAAATGGAAAGTACCAAACTGTTGGCTCAACCTCACTAGATACTAGTGTTGGTCTTGTTTGCCACTATCAATTTGAAAATGGGTCATCTCAGTTTGTGTTCATGGATGTTGAAAGTGGAAAAAGAGCTTCCCTTAACCACTGGCTCTGCTTCTCCACTGAAAACTTTGTGCAGACCCTTGCTTTGAGCAATGGCTTAATTCTCTTGTCCGGTTTCAGTGAGGACCAGTTCTGTTATCATGTGTTCAACCCCCTCACCAAGCTCAATCTCCCAATCCCTCAAACCAGAATCCAAGAGAATGTTACCAGAGTTGGATTAGCCTTTGATGGATGCCAATTTGAGGTTGTGCTGGTTGAAGCAGCTTCTTCACAATCCAATCAACTAAAAGTTCATGTTTTCTCTTCTGCCACTGGAAAATGGAGGAGCCACCACCCCATTAACATAACTGTTCCTTCTTTGCCAGAGTCTGAGTTTCAAGAACTTGGCACAGCCCCTCTTTACTCAAACGGGTCAATTCATTGGGAAATTGGTGGACACTTGTTGGTGTATGAAGTCCAAGGAAGCCATTGTGAGCTATATGAACTACCAAACTATTCCAAGGATGGGTCTTGGCAACCAACATTAACTTTTCGTCGTCGTTTGTGTGAGTCAGGAGGCAGAATTTACTACTGCTACACTGATTTTGATGGCTTCCACATTTGGAAACTTCTCAATGAGCATGAGCATGAAGGGTTCCTGTATTATTGGGATTACAAAACGTTTCCTTGGAGTTTAGTACATAGTGTTGAGCCTGAAGTGTTCATGTCTAAGCTTGAAAACTTTTGTGGCATCTTCTTCTATGATTGGGACCCTTTCAAGATTGCACCCGTTGGCTTTAGTGAACAATCAAAAATCATATATTTGCAGCTTCCAGGATCTGTTGTTTCTTACAATCTTGGCACAGGAACTCTGAAATCAATCTGCACCTACTCTTGTTCAGACATGAACTTCAATTGCTGCTCCTTCTTTTCTTCAACTTGTCACAATGTTCTGAGTGACAGCAATGGAGAAACAGAGCTGAATCTACCCATTGAAGAAGTAGAAAAGTTAGCCCTCTAAATTACGTTTTGGTTCAGTGATGATTATGGGGTTCAGGTGTCATTGAACTCCATAATTCTAGTACTAGTTTTGACGTTTTGCTTTGTAAACAGTTATATGAAAGTATGTATGTGTGTCTAGAAGAAGAACACTTTAGTGCTTATTCAGGTACATAGTTATCTGTATATATGTATGTGACCCATAAGCACATTCTCATCTTACTAATAGATTACGAGAATGTTTAAATAAATTTCTTGGTTAGATGTTTTCTTAACTTAACTTCTTTTAAGAATTTAATCTCAATCTAAATTATTTTAATATTTAAAAATATTTTCTTATTTTTTTGTTTTATGAAAAGGTTTATCCAAGCTGATTCTATTTATAACAAACCCAGTTTAGAACTTATGTTTTCTTTTTAAAAAAATAACTCAACCTATAAGTTTTGTTGTCTTAATTATAGTTAGACTAATTTTTTTTTTTTATTAAATCAACGAGAGAGACAAAGAATACAGGGAAGAGTGATTTCGAAAAATGATTAAGATATATTTGTTTTTATAGATTAAATCAACTACTGCTATTTTTTTAGTATGAATGAATTAGATAGCCACGTATTATATAGGTAAAAAAAAAAAAAACTCATTAAATTAACTAGGAGTGTTTACAGAAAAGTATGTAACGAGGTTACAAAGTACTACTACATATATTGATAACTACAATTTAAAACAACTTATTGTGAACATAAGCTGTCATTAATACAAAGGTCAGAAAGACTGGGCCCGAATCCAAAGGCCTCCCATTTGGGCCTTCCATGACACGACCTTGGACCAGCTTTTAGAGTTGCTTTTTTCTGCACCCTATACTTTTCATGTGTAACTCATGGGGTGATTAAAAGACCAAATTAACCCCTTCAGGGTGACCCTTGTTGCTGTCCCCTCCCTTGTTATCGTTCCCTTGCGTTTTCACTATGCTTGTTTTTGTGTTGTATCATGAATAGACTCAAGGAAGAAAATATTTTGTATAGTAAAATTTATTTTTTTAAGAAAAATATAATAGATTGTGTAATTTATTGATTTTCAAATTGTGCGATCCAAAAAATAAATAAAAATCATAGTTTATACAAGCTTTTTCTTATGAAAAATGGCTTTGGGATTGTTTAGTCTGGAAGATTTGTTTTTTCATATAAAGAATTATTTCTGGATGGCATGGTATTAAAGTAAAAAAATAAATAAATTACATAATTTAGAAATTGAAAATAACTTCCAAATCTTGTAAATCATAAGCATTTTTAATAAAAATAATAATAATATTAGATTGCACAATCTAAAAGTAAAAAAAAAAAAAAAAAAAAAAAAAAAAAAAAAAGTAGATTGCATATTTTGAAAGTAAAAAAGTTCAGAGGTTGAACAATCAAAGAATAAAAGATTACTTTCGTTTTACGTAATATAAAAACAATCTTTTATCCAAAAATAAGTACTTTTAAATTGTACAATTCTTTCTTACGTAATATTAAGATAAAAACCGACTTTCTATTGTTCAATTTGGAAGATCTTTTATACTAAAAGTTACTTTCGAGCTTTATAATCTAAACGTAGTATTTTAACAATAAAAATATAAAATTTCTAATCATGAATGTGTAAAAGAAAAATATGGGAGTGCAGAAAGAAATCTCCTGTTAGATTTGAGCTTCTTGCTCTCCTTTAAAACTTTGCACATAAATCTTCGTAAAACAAGATGAAGTATCGGATATTAACATATGTAAATAAAAAAATATATATAATATCATATGTCAACATCCCTAACAGAAAAAAAATAAAATAAATATCAGTTGTCGACATTCAAAATAGAAAAAAACCTTTGGATGGAATTAGAGAGATAGAATGTTATTATTTTTAGCTGAGGTATAAAATGAAAATTTAAAAAAAAAAAATAGAAATACAGAAGAAATGTTTGGAAGTGCAGAGAGAAACTCCCTTGCACAAAATGGGAATTGTTTACACGGAACTGTTTACACGAAACCATGAAAATGAATTCATACACTTTTTGGAATAAGGCAGAATCTTGTAAAAAGTTATTGAATTATATATTTCCAAGTTTTTACGGAAAAAGTTCTGATTTACAATAGAAATGAGTAATCCGAAGTTAATTTTTAATTAATTTGAATTATTCATTTTACAATACTCTATAATATAACTACAAAATAATCTTTTCATAATTATTTACAAAATTACTCCATAATATTCTCACCGAAAATTTCAAATTACAACCTTTTCAAAAAGTTTGGTGACTTTAGATTGTTTAACTATTTTATTTTAGATCTCATGTGAAAACCTACAAAATAATATAAGAGAAGAAATGTGATTTTTTTAAGAGATGACATCATAATATTTTAATAATAAAATGTTTAAATTATAAATAGACTTTTTATTAACTAAAGTCTATTTAATAAAACATCATTATTTCTTTAAACTTTCTTTCTAAATTGTTTTCTCTAAATTATTTTCTCTAGATTTCTTATTTCAATATTCATTCTTTTGAGAATCAAGAATCGTAGAATTATTTTTACTTTTTTTGAGGTGTTTTGGTTTTTGGACCACATATGGGTTATATGGTTATGTATATGATTCAAACATGCTCTAAGTGAATTTTTGTTGTTCTATAGTCATAGTGTATGTTTAGTTTTCTAATTAAGACTTTATTTGACTAGTTAGATCATCTAGTGAGAATAAGGAGCATTTGTGAGATTAGAGGTCGTTTAACTAGCTAAGAGAAGTTAATTTTCATCTTGAACTATTTGATTTTGTTGTTTGATACAATATGGGTTGATGGTTGAAATAGTACATTATTCTTGTTGATCTTTGTTGAATTGGGTGGAAGTTTGGTTGGTTATGTGAAAACGTGTTGAATGATGAAAGTGATATTTGATATTGTGATATTGAGATTAAATGGTGGAATTGTTCCTAAACGTGCTATATCTAGGAACATGACAAGGGTCTTAGCGAAAGAGGTAGAGCGAAAAGCGATATTTTTGGTTCAAATGGGTCTTTTTTATCAAATTGGTTTTGTTTATGACTTGTTTAGAGAAGGAAAATTCCCATTTGGGTTAAGGGTACCAATGATTCTACATAACACATACACAAATTTTGCAAAATAGTTGGCCAAATCCATCCCCTTCTAGGCGAGTTCTAAATTTGAGTTTGACATAGAGTCGTGGGAGACTTGTGTGCTAGACAAGCAAACTCTTATTGAGAAAAAAGTCAAACTCGAGTTTGGCGGAATTTACTCTTGTATATGACGATTTATATTTTGTTTCGGTGCTCACATTATTGGGCTAGCCATTTAGTTGCCGAGTGAATGCCTTCGAGAAGTATCTTAGACTTGTTGAGCAAGTCTGTCAAATTTCGACGGTGAATTGAGGTTTGTACTGTGGAGAATCTATACATAAATTTTGATTCTATGAAAGAGTGATGTTTATAAAAATATAAAAGTAAATTAATAGAATGAAACGAATGGTTCAAAGAATTGTATGTTTGGTATGAGTTTTAGCACTTCTAAACAGAAGAGTAAGTTCATGTTATCTCAATGATATGCTTCGTCTATGGACACATAAATACTATAAAACAGTTTTTAAACTAGAGTCAATCATACAAGGGTTTCTCCAATTTATTCCTGAAAACAGTTCTTCGATGTTAATTTCTAAAACTGTTTTTATAAATAACAACAACAACAAAAGCTAAGTCAAATATTTCATAAGCTAATTTTGAAAACATTTTTTTTTTCTATTTTGAGGTAATTAATAGACGTGAAACTACTATAATTTAAATGATATATTATCCTTCATTCCAGTAATTTCAGTCTACATTTAAAAACAGTAGATTAATATCTGAGAATCAAAACTTTTATTTAATATCATTTTTTTGTTACGAAAGAAAAAAATCTTATAATTTTATAGTTCAAATTATCATATGACAAAATAAAATGATATACTCATATATGTTAACATAATTATTTTATTGTACAGGTCTTGACTGGTTATTTTAAAAGTATCAAAATAAAATGTTCAAATTAAATTAAATTTTATTGTTTAATTTTAATTGTAAAGTTATTATAATTATTTTTTAGAGATATCAATCTAGTGTGAAAGATAATTTTTTTCTTAAAACTTTTGTACTTCTTTTAAACATTAAAAGTATTTTTCTCATTAGAAGAAAAAACATTGAAAACTATAAGTCCGATAATCAAGTTGGACACTAGGCACCTCACACATCTATTGGAAACGGACACTTATGATGGGCACGGAACAAGAAAAAATCTTCTGCAAAAGTCCAATTTTTAGAGTTATTGGGAAAGTGTGAAAGATTTGAATTATGAAAGATGAAATAAAAAATAATAATAATAATAATTTATTCACATGACATTTTGCCGTTACTATTTATTAAGAAAATTTTTGCTAATTATTAACAGAAAAGATGAAAGTTATATTATTCAGTGACGTTACTTAATTAATAAAAAAATTAATTAAAAATATTTAAAATTTAAAAATTTAAAAAGAACATAAAATTTAACAAACCTATATTGAATAATATGATAAAACACATCATAGCCGGTACGGAACTGAAACTAATTTATCAAGAAATACTTTGCTAACAAAAACCACATGTTTATAATAAGTACAACAATCAACATGAATTACGTATCGTATCACAGTTGAAAGTCATTGGAATTCAGAGTGTTTATACCTTTGATTTAGATATTGAAAGTGAATTGTCATATTTTTTATTGTTTTCAATAAAAAAAATATGGTAGTCCTGAAACATTATTGAAGTTCTGGGTGTGTTTGAAAAGGAAAAATAACAAAACAGACATTTGGTTCTAGTAATTCCACATACACAAAACATGTTTTGATTGAGGTGTGAAACAACAAGATTGAATTTAAAGTATGTTTGTAAACTTATGCGTTTACCGTTTCAAAACTTTTCGCTTATATTTATACAAAATTTTAGAAATCTTATTAAAAATTTTAATTCAATTTTAAAGTTTGAGTATGTTTAAAATCTATTTTTAGAATAGTATTAGAGGTATTTAAAGTTTAGTCTAACAATATTTATTATTTAATGAGTTTATGATATCTATGCTACTAATATATTGAAGTTTGAGATGTATATATTTATGTAAGAGAGTACGAATATTTCACATTAACTAAAAATACAACAATTTTACAATGTATTAATAAAAACAAAACTTTATATTTTAATTTAATTTTATAAGATTAAATTATGTTTAAAATTTACTTATTAATAATGGATTATACTAACAGATACTTGACATTAATTTTAATTAAAGATAATTAATATGTCTTTAATTTTATAAAAATATATAATTAATTATAATATTAAATGAATTTTGACATAATTATTATAAACATATTTTATTTTATTTAAAGGATAAAAATGTTGATAAATAATATACAATTCTAATTAATAATTTATTTGATGTACACCTATAAAAAGTTAAAAAAATAATTAAATAGAAAAATAACTATATTTTAATATTGTTAAAAATTAAAATATAATTAAATGTAAAAAAATTAATTTAAAGCACTAACAAAAAATATATTATGGAGAGTACAATATTTTTATCACAACATAATTTGAAAAAGATTATAAATTTCAAAGAGAAGAGATATTTTTTTCTTATATTTTAGTAAAGACTTTACAAATTTCAAAATGTGTTTATTTTATATCATAAGTAATGTTTAAAAATTTTAGAAACCATTTTTTGTCTTTACAATTAATAAATCTAATTTAATTTAATTAATAAAAATAATTACTTCATTTTATAATATAAAAATAATAAAATTATTAATTATTAATTATACCTTAATCTGTACCTCATAAGGTACCGGTTAACATTCTTCATTAATAATATCCAAATATATATTTAACTTAAAAAATCTTACTTTTAATATAATATAATTTAATATTAATTAGTAGAATATCTTTAATACTTATTTTCGTATTTATTTATGATTCAACATCTTAAATATAAGATTGAAAAAAATCTTAGACAAAATTTCATAATAAATATTTTTAAAGTAAATTTTGAAAATTTAATGCTATATTAATAAATGAGTTTAAGTTTAGTTTAATTTTAAAACATTATTTTTTTAAAATGAGTTTTTATATTATATATATATATATATATATATTATAATTTGTCTCGTATTAATCAAAAAAAGGTACTTTTTAGTTGTTGTGTGAAATGAACAGCAAGAAGGAAAGAGTCTACATCTGTGTAAAACATATGGCAATCGACTCAATGCAGATTAAATGCACAAAATATCATTTAGTGAAATAAAAGAAAATAAAAATAAAAATAAAAATTGTGGCTACAGTTAGGAGAGGTTAGAAGTTCACACGGAAAGACAAACACTAGTGCAATGGTCAACATTTCAAACAGGTCATTGTCAACTCTTGACCCCTCACTATACACAGTCTATGATTTTATGTATTCAAAGCTTAAGAAAACATGACTACACTCCAAATACAAGTTTGTTAAGAAATACCTAAATACCTAAATTATTATTTAAATTTATTGAACTTAAAAATTATTTAACCTTTTATTAACAATTCTATGCTTTTCATAAATTATATAAAAAAAAAGTAAACAATAATAAAAAGTGACGATAAAGAAGGACACGTGGCAAAGAGATGAGGTAGGGATTCTGCATTCATATCTCACCTTTATGCAGAAACAGAACAACAGAGATGTTACAGTGGCGAATAATCATTTCACCTTTTAGCCTCCAATTATTCATTTCTCCATCCCATCAAAATTTTTTTATTACTTCTTTTGTGGCTTCTAATGAAGATCCTCTTTTTTTCTTCTACAAAATATCATCAATTTCATTTTCAATTCTTATAACAGGTTTAAAATTTTTTAAAATGTCTTCTTTCGTAGATAAAAGTATGTAAAAAAATCAACTTTTTTTTTTTATATTTTATGGGTTCACAACAAAGTAATATGCAACAGACTTTTTATATAAGAAACATAATTTTAATGCATAGAATTTTAGTGGTAGTGGCTAGGGAAGTCATTTGCAATTTCAAGAAAAGATCTTTTAAATCAACCTATGAGTAAAGGTAAAGTGCCCGTAAGTAAGCAAACCTTTGTTTCAAATTATTATCATCTAATAACTTGAACTTATTTGAATTGAACAAGAATCCAAAAATATTTTTAAATGTTATCCTTTAACGAAGTAATTATTATTATGTCTTCAACAATAAAAAAATAATTGACTCTAAATGACTCTTTAAATTGTTGACTTTCTTTACTTTTCCAATACTACAACTAGATTCCAAAACCTTAATTTCTATTATTTTATATAGGAAATAATATGTTTAACAACTCCCAATTGGATTAAATAAAAACTATGTTTACACATCATGGAGTCATTTTTATTTTATGACTTACATCACGGGTATAATCAAGAATTAAAGAAAAGGATTTTTTTTGTGTGATTTATGTAATCAAACTCTTAATATTATTGGACCAAAATGATATCAAATCACTTTTCAATGAAAATGTTGAATGTGACTGACATAATCTTGTGCTATCATATCAAATTTTAAAATATCTTCTATTACAAAATTTTGTATAAACCTTGACAGTTGAGGATGGTTGGGTCGTTGAGTGAGGTCTGGGTTCACTAGGTGAATTTTATTGAGTATTTTAGGTTTGGACGTTGGGTGAGCCACTCACTGAGTGAAAACAAATTTATGAAAGTTTCATAGAGCTCAAAGGGAACCAAACACTAAGTGAACCAAGTGTTTACTAGATGATACACTCATCAGATGAATGTACTATTTCCAGAAAAGAAATACTATATTATATAACTATAGAGCGTGAATTAATGCACGCGTGTTTCGAAAGACTTAGCTCTTGATGTTTAGTAGACTTAGGATTTGAACCAATTTATTAAGATGTCATATGAGAAGTGCAAAATCTTTAAATCTAATTCAATGCACGAGTCTTTCGAAAGTATAAATATTGTCACTGGTAATTCAACAGCAAATGAAATGTTAGATCCCAGATTATTTTCTACTTAATTTTTTTTTAAAATATACTAGCTTATGCTTACTTTTGTGGTTCTGGTTTTCATATGCTATAATTGTATGCCACAAGAGTAAATGGTAATGTAGGTAGGAGTGTCCAAGTCATATACATTAAGATATTTCATAATTATATATATTCTAACTACAAACTAATTTTAATGACCAAAAATATATTTAGAGACTAATTTTTTAATTAGAAACCAAATTATTTGATAGTCAAAACCTTGATAACTAATGTTAGTGTCCAATTTAGATATCAATTCATAATATAAACTATTTCATCTATCAATTATAATTTTTTTAAAACTATTTTACTTATCAATAATTTTTAGTTTATAAATTAGTATCTAAATTGGTCACTTATGTGACTAATTATTTTTTGTCACTAAAATTATCATTACTTAAATATTTTCTTATAATGAAATTTGTCTTTAATGATATTTCTCTATCATAATTTTTTTTTTATAAATTTTTATGAATTATTGGATTCTTACGTGGTCTTACTTGTAATTCATTCCAAGTATTCATATCTTAACATTTATTTTCATGTTGTTTGATTTTTTTCATTGATATATCTCTTATTAAATTTTTTTTAATAATATCTATTTTAGTGACAAAAAATAATCAGTCACTATAGTAATAAATTTATATACTAATTTATAAACTAAAAATTATTGATAACTAAAATAGTTTCAAAAAACTACAACTGATCTTTAAATTGGTAACTAAAATAATTTCTAATATAAACTGATCTCTAATTAAAAAATTATCTCTAAACATATTTATATTTATTAAAACTAGTCATTATTTAATTTTTTTTATCTAATCAATGTGAGCTATCACTAGCTAATAAACTTCTTATTATTTCATATTTAAACAATCTACAACAAAAATATTATATTTTGTCAACATGTTCTAAGTAAATAAAACCATTTTCTATCACTAATTTCACTATTAATTATCTTTCGATACTAATAAGCGGATGAAAACGTCTTGAAAAATTATCCTTGAGAAAACACTATTCATTTCTGTTATGAATCCCTTTCCAACTCTCGCTTTAATATCTAGATCTCAAATTCTAGATTCATAATGAAAATACAACTATAGAAACACTTTTCATTGTCAATGCCTAACTTTCATTATTAGATTAATTTGTCAAATCATTAGAGTCAGTTAAATCCTAAATATTATCACTCCCAACCTAACTTTACATTAATTTCATTATTCAATTTTTCATAAGAACCATGAACAAATTTATCAATAGTTTTTTGTTGTGATTTTATTAACATTCCCTCTCGTTATTTTTTCACTTCAAGATAAATATTTTGTACGCTAACATCTTATAAAAATAAATCAACTAATAAATAAACACACAAATAAAGGAACAAACACTTGAAGTACAAGTCGAACTTGAATATCTAATCACCACATTTGCTAATTTCAAAATCTAACTTCTGAGAAAGCAAATATGCAAAAAATAATTTAATAAAAAGCTTACCACAAAAATAAATCACACTTCTTCTATAAACAATAAAAGTTATTTACATGCATTTTTTTAAATTAATATTATAAATATTAAAAATATCCCTCTCAATTTTATAGAAGGCCTACAATAGACTCTCAAATAAGCCATTATCACTCGTTAACAAAAGTCATAACATCCAATCTCATTGAAAGGAAAAAAGAAAAAAAAAATCAACAAAGTAAACCATGATGCGAGTACTTTCCTTAAATTCGTGCATGTTATTGTGTTTTAAGTTTTGTTGTTCTTTATTTTTAGGTTTTTTAGGCCATCTTCTCTAATAATACTACCATGAAAAACGTGAGTGTAGTATAACATTACTCTAACTTACAATAATCTGTCATCATTACCCTAATTTACGATATTAAAACGTTAATCATGGGACTCGTGTTCTTGATAGATATTAGGTCAAACTTGACGGAAGAACTACCTAATATATGTCGATCATTTCGTAAATCCTTTCCATTGAAACAAAAATGTGGAATTAATGAATGTTATAAAATTAAATATCAGTAATTCAAGTTAATATGAAGAGCGTAAGAAACATCTTTTTTTAATATATGTTTTATTGTTGGTTAAACAATATTAATAATTAAAAAGTAAAGAAAGACTCAAAATATGAAGTGAAAATAAAATAAAAATTCTAAATTTTAAGAAATTCTAATTAGTGGAAAATAGTGCGTAGCTTACTTTAAAAGAAAATCGACAACCTAAACAAAGTTGCATTAAAACAAAGAAATAAATGTCCAACATTATTCAAAGCTAAACAAGTCCTAGTTATTTTAGATTTCTATAAAGGATTAAGTATGTTTTTGTTCTCAAGTTTTAATGAATTTTGGAATTAGTCTCTCTTTGAAATTTGATATCAATTTAGTCATTCATCTTTAGAAATGTGTGGATTTAGTCTTTATTATCAATTTTTATTAAGTTTATTTGATATTTCAAGCGCATTTCATGATAGTATTTGAATTGTTTACACCATTTGACACACTTTCGCTATAATGTTAACTTAAATATTATCATAAAATGCATTTACAATGTCAAATAAACTTAACAAGATTTGATAAGAAAGACTAAATCCACAAATTTCTAAAAATAAAAGACTAAATTGGTATCAAATTTTAAAAAGGAACTAATTTTAAAATTCACTAAAACTTGAAGGACCAAAAACATATTTAACCCTTCTATAAATGATTATTCTCACCGTAAATATCGCTTTTCCATCGTGCCATGTTTAAAACAGGTTATCATCATCGTTTGATCTAATCATAAGAATCGGTGTTTTGTGAATTGAATGTAACCATTATTATAAACTGTGAACTCCATTTTCATTGTTTAACACAACTTTCAAATCTGGAGTTTAGTTTTTTTTTTTTTTTCCATAATCATTAATTTATTTTCAAAATGGTCTGTTGCCTCATTTTCAAAATATAGATATATCTATACATTTAAAAGAAAGTAGTTAATTATTATTAGAGTATATGTGATACGATTCCATGCACTACACAAGTTATTACAAAATAATTGCTAACATATTAATGATCGATACATTTTAAAAATAAAAAGATTTATGTTAAATTTCAAGTAGTATAATTTAATCTTTGTTTTTTTATCATTGAAATGACGTATTATAACTTTTATTAGTATATAAAAAATATTTAATTGTATTTTTTATAACTTTTTAAAATTATCTATAACAATAAAGGGGATTATTCTTTTTGTGTCCACATTTCATAATACCTGTTTTACCCTCAATTATTTTAAAAATTAATTATTTTATAAATAATTTACTTTTAATCATTTTTCTACAAATCTCTTTTGTCTTAAATTATTATTTAAATTTTCTTTTTACATTTTTTTAAAATTTTATATTTAACAACTATTTTAAAAATTATATATTTATTATTGATCTTAAAAAATGTGAATACACATGCGCTGTCGCGCATGTGTGTTCGCTAGTTAGTGTATAAAAAATATTTAATTGTATTTTTTTATAACTTTTTAAAATTATTTTTTAATTTTATCAACTTTGTTTCATTAGCGTTTGTAAATTTAATAAATATTTTGTTTTTCATTAAATTTATTTAATATTCTAATTTGAAATGAATACAGTGTTTTCTTTGTTGTGATTTTTTTTTTTATAAAAAATGATTAATTGATATTAAAAGAGTAAGAAAATGAATACACACATGAGTATGAGTGTATATTTGTTATCCGATAAAGATGAGGATAAGATAAAAATATTATGCCCTTTGAGTGTGTGTATAAGTATGATGTTGATTTTTTTTCTTTGAGATAACTATGAGATAATAAAATTTGTATGTAGAATAGACAAGAATATGTATTAGGACAGGTATAGAGACTAGAACAAGACATATATGTACATATTATCCGGTCCTCATACTCAATTGAAAAAATTGAGTATTACTCATATTCATACTCATATTCACTAAATGCTAGGATTTTTTATCAAAATAAGAACAAATTCGGACAATACTTACCAAAATTGTGAATAAGTAATTTTAAAGCCGTTACTCAACATTTAAAATAAGGTTAGGTTTACACTTAGTTATATATAGTAAATTTATTTTATTTCTTTTCGGTCAATGTGGGACTTCTAACACCTCATCTCCCCTCATGTTGAACCATATACATATTGATCGTGAAATTAAACATTAATGGATGGTCTTTAATATATATATATATATATATATATATATATATATATATATATATATATATATATTGTTCCGTTTGAACGAGTAGAAAGAAGGTGTATTTAAACTACTTTATAACCGGTAAACAACTCATTGAATTCAATTAGACTAATCATTGCCCATACCCAAAATTTTCATTAAGTATAATTTATTTTTAAAAATATCTACTGATGTTCAGTTTGAAGTAGAGTTCTTTAAATACAGTAACATATAAATAGTATGAAAAAATGTAGTTAAGAGGAGAGTATTAATAGTAAGACCAATAATTTCATTAAGAGTGGTTGTGGTTGCATTGAGAATAACAAATGCATTGATATATATATATATATATATATATATATATATATATATATATATATATATATATATATATATATATATATATATATACTCTCTTAATTTTTATTAAAATTAGAATTAGTTCTTTTTTTAAAATTTTATCAGATTTAGTTCTTCAACTTTAAAATTGCGTGAAGTGAATTTAATCACTTTAATCAATTTTTGTTAAATTTATTTGACGTTACAAATGTACTTCATAATAATATTTGAGCTATCTACACCATTTGATACATCTTCACCTTAATATTAATTGAAAAACGTGTTTTGAAATATCAAATAAATTTAACAAATTTGGGTTAAAAAAAAACTATATTTACATAATTATAAAGTTGAAGGATTAAAAAGAAACTATTTTCAATTTTCATTTAAATCTAAGAGACAAAAATCATATCTTATATATATATATATATATATATATATATATATATATATATATATATAATAAAAAAGCTATTTAATGTAAGAAAAAAATAGTATAGGTATAATTGTTGATTTGGTACTCCAACTTTTTCGTTAAGTTTAATTTGGTACCAAAACTTTTAGTTTGTTCAATTTAGTACCCAATTTTCTAAAGAAATTCAATTTGGTCCTCTCCGTTAAGTTGAAGTTAACACCGTGTCCTGTGTCAAGCCATAGAATTTTAAATTTTTAAAATTTTTTTTTTCAAAAACAATTTTTTTTTCAAAAAATTTTAAAACTGCCACGTGTCAGTTTATCATCGTGCCATGTGGCAGCTTATAATCATGACACGTGGTAGTGATAATTGTTGTTTTCAATTTAGTACCCCAATTTAAATTTTTGGTTCAATTTAGTACTCCAATTTTTTAAAATAATCCAATTTCGTCCTCTCCAATTTGAGACCAAATTAGTAAATAAGCTTAATTACAACCTATATATACATGTTACAATAACTTTTTCTAATATATAGATCAAATTATTTCACCTAAATACTTAAATTATTTTACTTTTTACATTTTGACCTTTGTAATTTTTTACACATGAAATTTTTTACACTTGTAAAAAATAAAATAATTTGAATATTTAGGTGTAGTGATTTGATGTATAAATTCAAAACAATTATTTTAACATGTATATATAAGTTATAATTAAACTTAGTTACTAATTTGGTTTCAAATTGGAAAAGACGAAATTGAATCATTTTAAAAAATTGGGGTACTAAATTGAAAACAACTATTACCACTGTCACATGTCATGATTGTAAGCTGTCTCGTGGCATGATGATAAACTGACACGTGACAGTTTTAAATTTTTTTGAAAAACAAATAATTTTTTTTAAATAAAAAATAATTTTTTTAAAAAAAATTAAAAATTTCATGGCTTGACACGTAACCTGTACAGACACGATGTTAACTCCAACGGAGAGGACCAAATTGAATCTCTTTAGAAAATTGGTATACTAAATTGAACAAACCAAAAGAAAATTTATTTAAAATATAATATTTTTTTTATATATATATATATATATATATATATATATATATATATATATATATATATATATATATATATAATTCCATAAACTAATTTTAATTATACCTTATTTATCTAGTATTAATAAATAAAAGAAAAATGTCGACAGGATGTTGGAAAAACAAAAGAAAGGCCTGAACACCAATTTCCATGGAAAACTTTGGCACCTTCTAGATTTTGGAAACAACAAACAAATTTCGTCCAAGTTTAACCACCATTATATTTGATAATCCTCAAAGCCTTTTTTAAAAGGTTAGACAAAATAGCCTTTTATTTTTCAAACTTTTTCACATCGTTATTGCTGAGATGGTGTCCATTATGCACAACACGACGACGACAATTTCCTAGCATCAACAAGACTGGAGCAAAAGCTAAGGAATTTATCAATTTTCAAGACTCCCACTCTATTTTTTATTTCTCTTCCAACACAATTTCCTCGAAATTTTGTGATATAAGCTTTTGAATTCAATTTATTATTGTTGAATTGTAGAAAAATGAATAATATTCAACAAGACTAGACCAAAGACATTTGAAAGATTTTAGGTTGGAACGATGACTACAAAAGGAAAATGTTTGAAAGTTTGAATAAGGTGGAAAATAATTTACATTATGCTTTTTTTTTTCTTTTTTCTTTTTCTTCATTGCTAACTAACATCGAGTTGTTGTAGCCATTCTACTGTCCGAAAATATTAATAGAAAGGAAACCATGATGTAATATTATAAGAAAATTGTTGGTTTTATATATTTTTTTCATATAGATTATAGCTAGTGAGAGATTTTGATTTTATATATATAACATTAAAATAATTAATGTTAGTGACTAAAAATTGTTAGTCAATATAGTGATTAATTTAGATATAAATTTACAAAATAAAAAATTATTTGTTATTAAAATAGTCACTATTATGAATAAAAAATGATAATTGATTATTAATTAGTTACAGACTAATTTAGAAACCAGTTCTTTTGGTAGCAAAAACCTTGATATCTAATGTTTAGTGACCAATTTCCTTTGTTAACTAACTCTTAGAAACTAATTTAGAGATCAATTATAAATTTTTATTTATAATAGTGACTATTTTAGTAACTAATAATTTTTATTTTGTAAATTAATATCTAAATTGATTCTTATAGTAACTAATAACTTTTGGTCACTAAAATTGATTGTTAATGAATTATTTTTTCTCGTAGTGAAACGTCTGATGTTGTTTTTAAGTGTTCCACTAAGTCATGTAGGATGTAACTCTCGGTGGACTAAGAAGATTTAATATTATTTATATGAATAAAACATCCTTAAAGATAAAACCTAAAATGATAAATGAAGTATAAAGTAGTTGTTTACATTTGAGATATGGTGATTGATTCAAATAATGTTACTTGAGAGACTTGGAATTAAAATATATTCAAATGAGTGATAAGATGACTTAGTAATTAAATGAAAGGAAATGAAAGAAAAAGTCGTGGACTTGATCTCCTGTTAATAATTTGATGAAATAAGGTTGATTTTGTAGGTTTAGAAGAGATGGTGAGAGAAATTGTGGATTCAACTCCCTCTAACACCTAACGTTTGCTAAAAGAAAATCGAAAGTAAAGCATGAAGGTAAATTCATAAGAAAGAAACAATAAAGCATGAAGCATGCAGAGTGAGAGAGTGACAGAAAACTTTCGCTTCTCATTTACTGACAGAAAATTGTGGACATCAAAAAGTGTTTTACTGACTTTACGAGGTTATTTTTAGAAAACTTCCGCTTCTCATTTTAAGAAGAAGAAAAACTTGGAAAAGTCAGGGCAAACACGAAATAGGTTCACCATGTGATGCATGTATTCATTGGTTACTTCTAATTCATCTTAATCTGATTTTTAATAAAAGCTTTTTCTAGACACCAATAAACAAGACTTTAACTTATTCTGTTTGATAATATGTTGCAACACATTGAATTCAATTAATCTAATTATTGCTTGTATCCAAATTTTTCATTAAGTATAATATATTTTTTTAAAAATCTATTTGTTTTGTTTGAAGTAGAGTTCTTTAATTATGAAAATAATGAAGTTAAGAGTGAGAGTATGAATAGTAATAAGATCAATAATTGTAATAAGTGGTTGTGGTTGCAATGAGATTAATAAATTGATGGAAATTGGATGATAGCAAGCGATTGGTGATGTGGGAAAATATATATATATATATATATATATATATATATATATATATATTGGTCTTTATTTTAATAAACTCACCTAAAATTTCGTCACTGTTTTTCTTTTTATTGTGGTATGACAATCTTCAGTTGTTTTCTCTTTCTCTCTTTATATATAAAGAGAGAGAAAACAACCGAAGATTTTATGTAGACGTGAAGGTGGTGTAGTTACAATCAGTGGCGGATCTTTAACCAATATTTTGGGGGTACCAAAATGTTAGTTGAATTACTCTTTTGATCCATTTTTTTAAAAATGTCAAGTTGGTTCTAGTTGTTTTTAGTCTCAACTTAGTTCCGATTTTTTAAAAATTGATTAGTTATTTCGTTAATTTGTTGAAGCAGGACAAGGATTTTTCATCAAAATTGACATTATGATTATGTCAATTACACCAACAAAAGAAACTATCTTTAATTTTGATGATGAAAAAACCTTCATTTGATTCAAAAAATTTAACGAAAAAAAAAAACAAATTGCAATATTTTTTCAAAATTCGTGACCAAATTCAGATTAAAAAAGATCGAAGGACCAACTTGATAATTTTGAATGAAAATATTAACCAAAAAAGTAATTCCAAATTTTTTATATAAACTAGTAAAACATTATATTTACTTTTATTATGATAATAAAAAATAATAAAATTATAATTATTGTTATTATTATAATTATAAAATTAAATAAAAATATTTTTTATATTTAATTTTTATTTATAATGATTAAGTTTTAAAAAACAGTCAGATCCAAAAAATGGTTAAATTTAATTACTTAAAAGATAATATGAATAAAATAATTATTTTCATTTTAAAAAATATTTAAAAGGTAAATGTGTAAATTTATATATATATATATATATATATATATATATAAATTTAAAATATCAAATTATATAAAATATATTAAAATTATTAAATTAAAAAAAAATATTTAAAAATACATATTAAATAATATAAATATAAAAAAATTGGGGGGCATGCCCTTGTCATATCAAAGGTCCGCTAATGGTTACGATACTTAAGTTTTATGCAAGGTTTATGTTTTTTGAATCTTAAATATTGAAGACATGTACATTTTAGTAATGAATAGTTAGTGTGAGAACCTAGGAAATCATGCTTTTAAGAGTGTCAATTATATGTCAATACAGGTGTGAACAGATCTGGTAATGATGTGGAACGTCCTTTGCCACACAATCACGTTTGTAACATGGTTCAGAAATAGGGACGAAAAACAAACGTTTTGAAAGCGCAAGGATCAAACGGTGATCAAGTTTCGAGAAGTGACCATTTACAAAATTCACTGAAACTAAAAGAACTAAAAACATATTTATCCCAAAAATATATGAATGTACTTTTTTAATCCAATTAAATTAATTATATTTTGTATGATAAAAGACAAATTGTATTAAATGTAATTCATAAATTATTTTTTTATTAATGTTTTAAAAATTAACGTGATTTATCATCATTGAATGAATGATTTTATGTTAGAAAATAATTTCAACTAATTTTACATTTTGACGTTAATCATTTTAATACTAATTTTGAAAATCAAACACGAACTTATTATACATTAAAATACGTAATAATTTTCTAAAAAAATAAAACGTGAGTTGAATTAAAAACTTTGAAGCTAATTTAACAAAGAAAAAACCTTGAATGTAAGATTTGTAAAACGTGACAGTGGAGTGATAAAAATGTACGATTAAATTAAAAATTAAAAATTGATTTTTTTACGCTGATATAAAAAAAAAACAATTAAAGCTAAAAAATAAATGTAAAAATGAGTAAATGGTCGTGTCCAAGCTGACATTATTAATATATCATAGGCCAGCTTAGCTTGGTCCAAAATCACATCCTAATTTTATTTTATATATTAATGACAAAAGGTAGATGCCAAACATTATTGTTTAGTTAGATTTAGAGTTTTATTTGGATAACTCATATAGTAAAATATTTTATTAAATGTCAATATATATAATATTGATGTGCAATTTTAAATTTAACTAAATACAACACAAATAATAAGATCCACATCTTTGTTTTGTATTTATATATGTATTTCTTAAATATCTATCCATTATCTAAACAATCCAAACGTATTATTCTTTTATTTTAATTAATTTAGAATCGATTAGTGATAAAATTAACTCATAATATAATATATAAATAATATAATATATAAATAAATGTAAATTTTTATAAATTAGTTTTATAAGATTGAATTATATATTTACATTTATATTTTAATGAAAATTATATATGAGGAGATTGATGTAAAATTAAATTAATCATAGGCTTTTAGTTGTGTAATATATTTAAACCCAATCTTAATTAAAAAATACATATTGTTCAATTTTAGTCTGTTTTTGTTCACCCATGTCAGAAAATAATTGAATTCGGATAATATCAAAATAAACTGTGCAAGTAACTTGAACATCAAATATCTCTAATGTGACAATTAATGGTTAGTTGATGTCCAAAATAAAAACATATGATAGTGACTTCACAATTTTAAAATTGCGATTACAATTCATTATTGCCTTATTGCAATTAATTAGTACTAATAAGAGGAATTAACAACCCACTATTATTACTCACTCCATGTTAAGCATGTCCAAGGATCATTTCACAAAGTGGACAATATGTGGGCCACACTATCTTTCTCAAAAAATTCCAATCCAATTTTTTTCTTAAAAATATTCTATTTTCAATATTTAATTCAGTGTTCAAACATGTTTGGAGAATAAAGTTGAAGAAAAAGAAAATTAAAGCAAGAGAGTAAGCAGGAATAGGAAAACAAGGGTCAATTTTGAAAAACATGCGTGTTCAGACTCTTAAATTATTCAAGGAGTATCAAAGCAATTTCCTAACACATGATCTTCCACACCCAAGTTTCACTGCATCTTCTTCTTCTTCTTTTTCACTTACTCGATGTGGGCCTAACAACCCTTCACAAATAACGTGGCCTTCTAACAAACTTTCTAGCCCAGTCATGTCCTTCTTCAACATAACTTTTCCTTTATAAATGAATCCCCACTCTCATTCTCAAACTCAACAACCCTCAACTCAACCTTTTCTCTCTCTCTCTAATCTCTCCACCAACATACATCATAGCCTTCAACATGAATAACCTTCCAAAATGCGAAGCAAACTTCAGCGCACTCACCCCTTTGACGTTTCTGTCAAGAGCTTCTGCATGTTATGCAAACAGAGTCTCTGTGATTCATGAAGGAACCTCTTTCACATGGGCACAGACTTATGAGCGCTGCCGTCGTCTTGCTTCCTCTCTCCGAGCTCTCAACATTGCTATGACTGATGTTGTAAGTCTACCAACTTTCTTTTTTCTTCTGCTTCCAACGTTGAATCATTAGTTAACACCGTGTCATCACATTCTTCTATCACCCTTTTCTGTCTTTTTCACCTTCACATAATGTTTTCTCAGGATCAAACCAGAAGAGTCTAGATTGTTTTCTATTGTCTGAATCAAAACATCATAATATATGTCGAAGACACGTAAACACCACCAGAGAAACTCAACATAAACTAAATTCAAAAACTACCGCTCAAGTTTTGTCGTATTTTTTTTGTTGGAAGAAGAACTTTTCAGAATACAAATATCGAGGCAAAGGTTTATTGAGCTACAAGAGTTGATGATTCATGCATATGCACTCTTCAATGTAAAACTACGTGTCAGAAACTTGTGCATTGGTTTATACAGACATGCAATATTTTGATTTTCATTAAAGACAGTTGTAGAGGTTGATACAATCTAATATGTTTTTCAACGAGAGAATGAGAAATAATGTATTAAACGGGGACCAATAATAGAGGTGTCAGTATGAATAGTATAGCTGTCATATTTTCTTTTATCTGAACATGATTCATGATATACGGAGTGCTCTGAAGGATTGACTCAGTGATAATTGATTTAACTTTTTTTGCTTTATGCAACAGGTATCAGTGCTGGCACCTAACATCCCAGCAATGTATGAGATGCATTTTGCAGTGCCTATGGCGGGTGCGGTGCTGAACACCATAAACACCCGTCTTGATGCCAAGAACATAGCCACTATTCTTCGTCACTCTGAAGCCAAAGTCTTCTTCGTGGACTACGAATATGTTTCAAAGGCACGAGACGCTCTTAGAATGCTCATGGACGACGACAACAACAGCGAACAAAAAGGAAACAGTGCTGCCATACCAACAAATCAACAGCACAGAGCATTTTCTCTCCCACTGGTCATTGTGATTGATGACATAAACTCCCCCACCGGGATCCGTCTGGGTGAGCTAGAATATGAGCAAATGGTTCATCATGGTAATCCAAACTATGTTCCCGAGATAATCCAAGACGAGTGGACTCCAATAGCGTTGAACTACACATCAGGGACAACCTCGGAGCCAAAGGGTGTGGTATACAGCCACAGAGGAGCATATCTAAGCACCCTGAGCCTGATATTGGGATGGGAAATGGGTAGTGAACCTGTCTACCTTTGGACACTACCTATGTTCCATTGCAACGGGTGGACCTTCACCTGGGGTGTGGCAGCACGTGGGGGGACAAACGTGTGTCTTCGAACCACAGCCGCACGTGACATATACAGAAACATCATACTTCACAACGTGACACACATGTGCTGTGCGCCGATTGTGTTCAACATACTGATCGAGGCAAAAGCAAGTGAGAGGCGTGAGATCAGGCTGAAAGGGAAGCCCCCGGTTGAGATTCTCACTGGGGGGGCACCACCACCGGCATCACTGCTTGAACAAATAGAGTCCCTTGGATTTCATGTCACGCATGCATACGGGTTGACGGAGGCCACAGGGCCAGCACTGGTGTGTGAGTGGCAGAAAAAGTGGAACATGTTGCCGCAGCAGGAGCAGGCTCAGCTGAAGGCACGACAAGGGGTGAGTGTGTTGACCATGGCTGATGTTGATGTGAAGAATCTTGAGACAATGGAGAGTGTGCCGAAAGATGGGAAAACAATGGGGGAGATTGTGTTGAAGGGGAGTGGGATAATGATGGGGTATTACAAAGATGATGAAGCAAGTTCAAAGGCTTTTGGGAAAGGGTGGTTTAGAACTGGTGATGTTGGAGTTATACACCATGATGGGTATTTGGAGATCAAAGATAGGTCTAAGGATGTGATAATTTCAGGAGGGGAGAATATTTCTAGTGTGGAAGTTGAGTCTCTTTTGTATAAACATCCAAGGGTTTTGGAGGCTGCAGTGGTGGCAATGCCACATCCAAGGTGGGGTGAAAGCCCTTGTGCTTTTGTGGCACTCAAGAAAAACTCACCGAAAAATGAGGTCACTGAATCAGAGATGATTGGGTATTGCAGAAAGAATTTGCCACACTTTATGGTCCCTAAGGTGGTGAAGTTCATGGAGGAGCTGCCGAAGACTTCAACTGGGAAGATTCAGAAGTTTGAATTGAGGGTGATGGCTAAGAGTTTTGTGGTGTCAGAGAATGTGCAGAGCAAGAAGAAGAGTAGTAACCAAGTGGGTCAAAATAGCATTGGAGGGTATAGTAATAACCAGCAACTTTTGGCTATGTCTCGTCTTTGAATTAAGTTTAGGTCTTTTTGTTTTGTCTGTTTGGAAGAAAAGAAAAAATGGATATCGTGTGTACATATACTACGATGTTCTGTTCTGCTTGTATCTAAATGGTTATGGCTTCGAGAATTCGAGGTTTAAGTTTACTGCAGTTTCATGTTCGAACCACTTTCCACCTTGTTTGGACGGTGTGACAGATCTACTCTCTTCTTTTTTCTAACTATGTCAGACTTTTGGAAGAATTAATTTTTCTTCTTTGTAATTTTTAAGTTCAAAGAAAAAAAATGTTCTGAACTGAAGTCAATTATGTACCAAATGCCTTATCCAAGAGTATCTTTACTTAATACAGTGGGGTTGGTATCAATTTCAAAACTTTTTGGTACAACAAGATTCTGTTGTGAGTTATGACATCATATTAAACAGAGTGATAAAAGTATAGATTTGATCAGTTAAGATTTATAATTTCCAAAAATATAAAATGATTATCACAGTTATAATATTAAATTGATAATAGTAGTACTTTCAAATTTCAAGGGCTATTTTACCATATCATTAATTTCAGAAAATAATTCAATTTATCATTAATTTAGTGACAAAACTAACTATTCGCTCTTTTGTCAGTAATTGTAGTCAACATTTTTCGGTAGTGCTATTCAATTAAATTTATTAAATTTTATTGAATAATTTTATATTACTTTCTCCTCAAATCTTACCAAGGAAAGATCATAAGTTATAGACAACACAAACTTCTTTTTTACGTATCAAACAAATTCAAGTCATTATACACAACAATTTTATGTATTTGTGCATAGTAACTAATCACACTTTCTCCTTCAAGTCAACCAACTCCTCATTATTTTTGAAGAATATGTTTGACTTTTTTTTTTCACAAATATCTTGTTAATTAAAATGAATTTCTATGTAAGTTAAAAATAAGAAAACTGAGTAGGTCAATCTTCTAACTTGAAAAGGTCACGGCATAATGAAGGAGCAAAAGAAGATTTCAGGCAGATAATAAATATAGAAAAGCTTGGAGAATGAATGATCACATGTTCACTTAATTTTGATTTGTTTTTGATAAATTCTTGACTTATTCATAGAAAAAGAGACCCTGAATTTCTTTATGTGGTGACAACCATACCCAAAACTTTTTGATGAAATTCGTGTCAGATGATTCACATGTTGGTTTCGTTATGAGTGTGAATATAGACAATAGTGTTGATTATTTTCTGTGAACGTTATAAATGCATTTGATTATTGTGAATCATTCTTTTAATACTAACTGCTTTTCTTGGAATGGATGAAAGATTATTTTAACATGTCTTCTAAGTATGATTCAATCTTGATATAGATAAAATAAAATAAGATTGAAGAATGGGTAAAATCGAAATGTTTATAATTTTTTTCAAGTAAAAACTAGCTGATAAAGAAAATATGGTTTTAGTTTAAATGTTATTTACTTTTAAGATAATAATAACCACTATCATATATTAAAAAAGATTTTAAACAGTTTAATTTTATAAAATCAGTTTATATTTACACCCTCTAATTTATTTTTAAGTTAATTTTATAACGTCCCAATTTAATAGAATCATTTTAATAAATAAAACGTGCATGTTTATTGTATATAAAAAAAAATAGAGCACTGATAACGCATACCAGAATTAACATTTTACAGTTATCTGTGATATACTTAAAAGGCACAAAACAAAATGTCAACAACAGAACTAAAAAGAGCAACAATTTAGCAAAAGATTGCTCACAGAATAAGGAATTACAAAGGCAACAATACTCCAAAAGATGCCAAAAAAAATGTATAACAATAACTAAACACATAAACTACGTAGTAGCATCACCACCCCTGCACGATCACCAAGAACTTCCACATCTGCTCACACCAAAGATTTAATGATCACCGCAAAAAAAAAATCAAACAGAACACAAACACAGAGAGAAAAGGTAAACTAGAACTAGAGATAAAAATAATTTTCATCATATATGTATACAAGTGATTTTTTAAACAGGCATTTAAGTAAGTATACAAGGTAGGCGAAGGCAAAAAATGAAAAACCCTCAAACTCAATTATCTGGATTGTGTGTTTGATATATAATTCTAAAGGAAGTATACACATGTGCTGGTTTCTAAACTCTACATAGCCTAGACACAAGTGGTCATCAACCAACCACACACAAAGTTAATCCCATTATGTTTTGGGCCCAAACATGTCCCAAGACTAGGATCTCCTGCCACTCTCACCATAATTTATTATACTCTGTATGAGTGTGAACGGTTATCAAAGTTTAGAATACCTTCTTTTATCTAAACATCTCCTATATCAAGACATACACTAACCAAACCATCACCAAGAATTTTCCTTGAAACTCTTTTATCATCAACATTCCACATGTTATCTCAGAAAAATTATCATCCCAAGCTAAACTCATCAAGTACATGTTAAAAAATGCCACATCATTCATGCATAGCTTCATAAATCATATTTTTAACATTAACTCAAGTTAAAATAAGGAATTAAAATTCTGCAACAATTCTCGCTTAAGCTAGATTGATCTCGTTTAAGCTAGATTGATATCGCTTAAGCTAGATTGGTCTCGCTTAAGCTAAATTGGTCTCGCTTAAGCTAGACTGATATCGCTTAATCTATATATTCTCGCTTAAGCTAGACTGATATCACTTAAACTATAAATTCTCGTTTAAGCTAGACTGATCGCTTAAGCTAGAATAGCAAATTTTCACTAGTTTCAACATGCAAAAGCCCAAAATCCCAAACAAAAAATAAAAAAACACAACCATGAACATCAAACCAACATTTCAATCACAATTCAAAACAAAAAAAAAACATGCAAGACACTAAAAATATAAAAAGGGTTTTAAAGTCCTAGCTTCCCTTACCTAGACAGATGTTAACTTAAGGAACCCTCAGAGGAAGGAGCATTAGGAAAGGAGCTGAAAACATAAACAAAGATACACAAAATGAGGCTCTAAGGGCGACCCTGAAGTTGAGCTAACACTGCCAAAATGAAAAGGACGTGAAAACACGAAGTTTGAGTGTTCAACTTACGTGGAGGGAGCTTTCGACTAGCTCGAAGGGGAGTTTCGCAGTGCTTTAGCGTAGCTCCTGTTTCAGAAAAGGGAGAAGGTGAGTGAACTGTTTTGGGTGAATAAGACAGAATGGGAAGCACGTGAAAAGCTGAAGGGATCATGGAAAACAAGATGGACTGCCCTTGGACTCTTTTTACCAAAGCTGACCCAACTCTTTAACATAGAAAATGGGGTTTTACAAATTTGATCTCCAACGAATATGAATATAATAATAAATTACGAGACAAGTAATAGCAGTAATCTAAATTGAGTTAGAAAAAAAAATTATAATTGAGTACAATATATTTTAATTAAAAGTTCTTATTTATATAGATATGTTAGTTTTCAAGTGAGTGTATTCATTAAAGTCCAACATTTAGTAATATGAGGAGATAGATGCAAAAAATGTATTATAAAAATAAAGAATTGTTTTTGAAATTATCACAACAACTCAATATGTCTTTTGAGGGAAGGGTTTACAGTTTTGATCTATACAAAATTATACTTAAATGATAATACTTTTTATTGAGTATTTGTAAATGAAAACCTTGAAGTGCTAAATCATATCAATTTTTTTATGTATTTTTGTTTATATTTTTCTATTTTTATTGATGAGTGTGTTTCTACTTGAAGGTTTTTTTTTTTGAGTGATTTCCAACAATTGTGGTATAAATAATTTTTGTCCTGTCATAGTGGAACGTGTTTGGGATCCATTAAATATTCTCTAGTTTGAATCCATGAATGTGTTGCTGAAGATGTTTTATAAAGATATTAAGCACATATGTTTCCTTAAAGTTTTTGGAATATAAATACACTTGTCATTTCGCAACTTTAGTTTCTTTTTTTTAAGTTTGACTCCTAATTTGTGAGTTTATGGCTACATATCTTAGCTTCAACTTCTTCAACACCAAAAAATCAACATGCATTATATAGGAACAATTATTGGCTCAAAAAATAAAATTAAAATATAGTAAAATAAAATTAATTAAAAAATTTCTTTAATCTTTGTTTAAAAAAAAAAACATAACAATAATATAGGTGTTTAAATAATTTTTGAAAATAGGAGTCAAAAAATAAAAACTCAAAACAAAAATATAAAAATATAAAATTTTAATTAAAAAATAAAAAATTGGATTTATTTTATTTTATTTAAGTTAAGTTAAATATTAAAAAAGGTTTTAACGTAAAAATTTTAGACGGTTTCTTATATTTTTATATTAAAAAATAATAATAATAATAATAAAATAATTTCCATTATAGTTTTTGGTCAGTTTGTGTTTTTATTTCAAAAGGCTACTTCACATTCAATAAGGGGCCAAGACTTTCCATTCTTGCACAAGCTTTTCATCTTCCTAATTTATTAAAAATATCACAGGAATTACATTTTATGCTTAATCATTCATATAATATCCTAATTAAAAAGAGAAACAATGAATCATGATTACACTAAGGAGAGGGAGTGGCTACTAAAGTAGACATGAAGAAAGCCAAATAAAATGTTAATAAGCCTTATTTAAAAAGTTGTCTGGATATTAAAGTTTTCACTAGAGGTCATCCTTTGACAAGTGAAAAACAGTCACTTCACAGATTTTATTTTATTTTAAATTTAATATAATTAGATTAAGAAAACTATATCTATTATATATTAAATTTAGAAACCAAAAGGTATTAAAATTTTGAAAAAACCATTTTTTAATTTCGCGTAAAGTTCTTTGATTAAAAGCATAACTAACCCTATTTTATATATATATATATATATATATATATATATATATATATATATATATATATATAGATAGATAGATACAATCATAATTTTCACCTCTAGAAAGATCTCAAAGTTACATGGATAATATTAAAGAAATCACTTTCAGTTTAATTAACTATGATTTGTTACTTAATGTATACAGACCTTATTAATTACGTTATGAATGAAGGTGAGCAAGGGAAAAGTATAAAAAGTGTGACAGAGAACTAAAACTAAGGATGAAAAGAATCACTAGTGTTGTCTATAGAATATAGAAACTTAGGAATAAAGCTTAACATTCATGGCTTTTGAACTGATATAAGCAAACAAATCATGGGGCGCAAAGAACACATACAAAAGATATATTTTGCAGCATGAAGTTGTTTTGTAATTGCGGCCCGTACACTTGTGGGAGCTCCATATAACAGTGACATCAAAGTGTGTAGTACGTACAAACCACAGAAAACATGATTAATTAAAAAAGGTTGGGGGATGCAAATACAGCTGAAACATCTATGAACAACATGATGGAGCCCTAGTTCCTTCTGCGGGTCTATCAACAAGAACCATCCCTGTTGGGTTCTGAGCTGGCTGGGCCCTTGGTAACCTCTTTGCTGTTCACAAAAAACCAAATCTTTAAGCTATCTACTCTTAACTTTCTTCCAAACCATTCAATCAAAACATAAACAATGGAATCAGACCTATTTCATAGAATATATCATTAACGTTGGATGCAGTTTTGGCAGAGGTCTCCATGAAAAACAAACCATTTTCTTCTGCGTATACACGTGCTTCCTGCAATATCAACGTGTCAACCAATAAAATGGTAGGAACAAGAAATGTCATTACAGCATATTATAAAAATGAAACTAGACAAACATATGCAAGCTAACAATCACAAGAGATGAATCCAAACATGCTGCAAACGTAAACTAAAACATTATAGCTTTTTTTGTATCAAAATCGAAATTTTACTACGGTGGAAAATTAGCAAGATGTACAACTACCCTGTGAAATAAAACTAAATCACAACGGGTACAGCGTTCAAAGCACAGACAGTTCCTAGAATTTGCACCTCTGTAAAGATGGATTCACATTAAAAATACTTTCGGATACTTTTATCCCCCAACTTCATGTTTTAGAAAGATTCACTTTCCTCTAGAATACCTCATTGAAGATTCAAAAGCATTGCAGTCACATGTTGGAGATTATATAAATAAAAGGACTATTAGAAAACAATTTTACTTACTTCAGCTGTCACTTTCCTCTTATCTTCCAAATCAGCTTTGTTACCAGCCAGAGCCATGACCATATTAGGATTTCCTGTAACAAAAAAAAATAATAATAATAATAAACAGAGAGCATAAGTCGTGAATTTAGATATGAGACTACAACTACAACAGACAGTATTCCTTGAGGAAACCAAAAGTAGATCAATGTTTAATTTAATAATTCAGAGAGAACCCTCAAACAAAGCATTATTTTTCAACTAAAGCATTACCCATGTTATCTATCAGTTGACCTAGAATTTAATAGATGAGTCTTAGTAATAATTTTGGAAAATATTTAACATGCTCAACAGATGTTAGACACTCCACACTTTGTGAAGGTACAAGGGAGAGTAACTGTATGCACCCTTCCCAATTGTGCTTGCAAAGATGTTTTTTTCTGGATTTGAGTCATGACTAACCGGTCACTAAGACGCAGCTTTACCATTTTACTATGGCTCTCCGTCATTTCTGGGAAGTATAAGTAAATATTCATTTCAATTATTAAACAATTGTTGTCTAGTCAGACAAACTAATTAAACCTCCCAAACTTTACAAAATGTTCTTTGCCCACACTCTAACACCATATCATGTATAACTAATCCATATCTCCACCATTCCATTATAAAGCATGAGTTAAATTTATTAAATGATTAATATAAGCCAATTCCAACGGTTGAGATCCTTATACAAAAGAATAAAGACATAAGGAACATTGAAACATTGAGGCAAAATTAATTTACAAATAGGTCTCATCCATAAGTTTATAAGCAGTTAATAAATAGTTTAAATATCCTTTTGTACTTATAAACTTTATTTGACTTCAAGAAAAAGAAAAGTAATTAAAACTTTAAAATAGCAAAAATACCTTGCTTTTGAAGCTCTTGGACCCACTTCTTAGCTCGAGTAAAAGAGTCCTGTAAAAGGAAGAATGAATAAATCATATTACAGTTCATTAAATAATTACATTAAACGCAGAGTTTCAGCCCCACCAAAACACAAAAGCATCTATGAATCAAATGAAAGAAGCCTGCTATGAAATTTGATCTATTTTATACAAATTTGGGAACATTAAACACATTCATAATGCAATTTTGATCAATTATGTTTTGCGCCAATGTCCAATCAATGATCCTCATACACAACCACACCCTACAAATACATATACTTTGCCAAATTACACAAGGCGTTAATGAATTTTGTTATATGTAAAATTCATTCATCGTCCTTCGTCTAACAACTAAAGATTCTTGGAGAGTCAAGTTTTGGCATGAAGTCGGAGCTCCCTTGAATAATTATGAGTTGGATGTCAGGTGGGTCAAACAAAATAGAAAAAATTTCCCTGTTGATGTTGAAGCAGCATTGTCCAGCGGCCAAATATTCACATATTTAGGTAACTTTTTCAGAATCCACCACGTAACCAAACCCAGGATACGTGATCAGGAGTTTGATCTTTACTACCCCAGTCCTTTCATATTAAAAAGATGAATTCAGTAAAATATGGAAGCATTGATTACATTTCAAGCCAAGAAGACACTTTAGTGACGGATGTATCAAATATAAAAACATTCATGAACTCATGTTTTGGAGGAAGTTGGTCATTAACAAACTCTTTTAACTGAACTTATTTCCCAGTCATTAGTTTGAAGAAGTGGTAGCATGGAGTAGAGTAAGTATACCAGTGCATCAAGAATTGCTAGGGAACATCTTGTGCAAAAGTTTTTGGTTAAAAAAGACCGATCATTTATCCCCTAACGAGATTGTATAATATCTTAAAAGTAGGAAATGAACACAAATCTATAAAAAGGAGTGTTCATGACACAATACACAATTCCCTATTTCCACTTTAATGTATAATCCACACAATACGTAAATTCTATTTCATTAAAAATGCTTTTGATGTAAACACAACAATGTGATGAAATTAGGCAAATCACTGAAGACAGTCAGTTTAACATCAGTCAAGAAATATATTCATTAGACATATGAAATGAGGCAAAAGAAGCACTTGCTTATGCACATAGTTCAACAGAACAAATAAAAATTGAGACCAGTCAGCCAGGACATGCGGGCTACAATTTTTTCATTATCCAGCAAAACCAATAATTTTACATATTTTATATAAAGTGTTCAGTTACAAGAAAGAAACAGATGCATCAAATTAATCAAAAAATAGCGGATATCCTAGTTATCAATCTAGGATAGTGCTACATGGCGGTCAACCTTGGAAATGCTAGAATGGAGAAGGATGACCACTGTTTTAAATATTTTAGTAGAAAATAACAGTTTATAGTGTAACACATAAATACTCAAAAAACAAAACAAACTCCAAAATTTAAAAATATGAAAAATAATAAGTCACAAGTTACATACACAATCACCATAAATCTATGAGCAATATAAACATAGTAATGAAGTCAAAAAAATAAAAGATGATGGTGATATTAATAGCAAAAGAACATAAGTAATAAGATAAAAATCAACAACATGTGAACTACGAAGTCTAAGGGAAGAAGAAAGAACAGAGAACAGGAAAGAAAAATAGTCTGGAAAAGTGTGAAGGATCAGAACCAAAACAAAGGTAAGTTTTGGTGGAATATTTTATCCAAAAAAACTGAAACAATAACATTTCAGAGGTAAAACTTGGTTTTTAGAACTGATATCGAGGAACACCACAATAACAGACAGAAAACAGCCACCATTAAAAATCACTCCAGTATTTGAATCACATAAGAAACCATGGCCACTCTATTATAGCATGCTATTTAGTATTGCGGTAAATGTGCACCAGATATTGCCAATTTAAATAGGTATTCAGAGATATTCAAAGGCAAAGATATCATACCAAGCTAGTGATGTCGTAGACAATGATAGCAGCAGCAGCGCCTCTGTAATACATGGGAGCTAAGCTATGGTACCTCTCTTGTCCTGCCGTGTCCCAAATCTCAAACTTCACCGTTGCATCATTTACTGCCAGTGTCTGCGAAAAGAATGCTGCCCCTATTGTTGATTCCTGTTACCACAAAAAACACATAATTTCAGCAACACAATCTCCATGTTTCCCTACCTATAAGACTCATCACACACAAAAACAACTTCTCTCAAAAGTCAAAACCTCAAACCATCATCACACCACTACAAACAGAAGAAAAATCCTCTTTCCCACACCACACCAAAACTATTTATTAAGACCCACAGTAATACGAACCAACGCTAAATGATCACTACCATCATAACTTCCATGATCAAATCAGGTGGTACCCTTTGAGACCAACCGCCAATTTCATAAGGAATCAACATGAATTAGTTAAACACAAGCAATACCCAACGAAAAACTTAAAGTTTTGTCAATATCATCATTCAGAACAAACCCAAATATAACATTTCAGCACATAAACCAAGGAGACCCTTTAAATTTGGAGAATCTCCCAATCAAAATAGAAGAATCAAATAAAAAGTTGGAAAAACAACCTGAAATTCAAGAAATTGACCCTTGACAAAGCGCAAAACGAGACTGGATTTCCCAGCACCCATGTCCCCGAGAAGAACCTGATGAAAGGAAAAGAGGAAATCATCCGAATCAAAATTTCGAGACAGAAACAAAGGAAATCGAAAAGGAGTGGATGGACCCACCAATTTAGCATTGAGGTTGTTGTGTCCGATCGTAGCCATGGGATGAGAATTGGATCGATCGGAAACAAAGATAGGAACAAGAAGAAACCAATACGCGAAATATTAGAAATTTGAACTTTGCTGATATACAGATATTGAAGATTGAAATAATCAAATCGCAGAGACAGAAGAAGAGACTCTCTGAATTCTATTGCTTTTCGCGTACGGTGGTTTTCCTTGCTACCGTCTGCGTCCAAACGCTCTCGTTTTATTTGTTTATAGTGTCGTTTTTGTCTTTTCTTTTGCTTCCTTAATTTATTTATTTATTTTTATTATTATGTTGTTATATTATTATTTATTTTTATTATTATTATTATTATTATTATTATTTTTATTTTGGTGATTATTGGTGGCTTGACTTTGACATACAAATGGGAAATTGCTTTTGCTTAGAAGTTGGGTAAAATGAAGAAGAAGTTTCCTTAAAGCGGAACAATCTAAATTTAATTTCTTCTATGAAGGGTTATTTATTAATGGATTCGCATTCCCTCGTTCTCTAAAATATTATTGTTTTTTAGTCATAGAAGTCATTATCAGCAATATTCTTAAACTTATTAATCATCTATGCCTCATTAATTATATGATATTGAAAAAAAAATGTATAATTAATTTTTAATTTTTAAATATGATAAATTTTTTCCTTGTCAATATTTTTTAAGTTTTTCAGTACTCTTATAATTTATTGATCATCTCAACAATTTTTTTTATATTTTATGTTTTATACTACAATTTAAAACATGGTTATGTACTTAAAATAAATTATCAATTGGCTTAAATAAATATTAGTTTGGTATTTTTATTTGACCCTTCTCGTCACGTTAGCACTTTCCATCATAATTAATTAAAATTTATTTGGTTGATGAAAAGTATTGTCACATTAAATTTAATAAAAATAACATAATAATAATTTCATTCACGGAAACATTTACTTAAATTTGAAATATTTTTATTAACAGTAAGACTTGTCTATAAAAGATAACCTCATATATTTAGTTGGTTACTGTGTTGAAAATAAAAAATACTGAATTAGTTTTATTCAACCCATATAGCTTTTTTTTTTTACTGTACCATCATACCATATATATCTGTTACTGTTTTGTGCATTAATGATCTATAGTTTTTTTCTGCAACTATTATTTCTATTATAAGAAAATAACTTACAAAATATTATATAACAGGAGAAAATTAGAATGGAGAACAATACATGCATAATTTTAAATTATATTTTTATAATTTAAATATCTGACACATGTAATAATTTATCTATTTATTGCAAATACATATATTCTACTGTGACTTACATTTCTAATTGTCTTAAATTAATTAAAAATTATTTTTCTAAATCAATTATTTTTCTTAAAAGGCAATATTAGGATAAAAAAAATAAAAAATGGTTATAGGAGTGAAAATATAATTTTGAATTCCTTAGTGTCTTTTGAATTAATCTAGATTCAAAATAACAAAGATTAAGAGTAGTTGAGTGAACAGTTCTTAAAAGTTCAAATAAGCATTTTATGTTACATTCAAGATAAATAATTCCACCTTAGGTAATGGCTAGAGATAGAGAATTAGGGAATGTTCCTTCTTTTTCTCCTACCTTTACCTTTGGACATTCCTTCTTCTTCATTGATGAAGGATCATTTATACTTGCTTAAATAACCCTCTCTAATATGTTGAGTTTCAAGTAATATATACCAAGACTTCTATTTTTATTGGTTAATTTGATAGGAATAAACAGAAGGAAACTTCGTGAGTCAACACATAAAGAGAAAACTTGACATCACATTAAAGAAACACTCTGTAGCTTGTCTTTGTTTTTAATGAAGAGGGTAAACAATAAATTCAGAGATGGTAAAACATTAACCATACGACACGTCATGTCTCCTCTTTATTCAGATATTTTCTTTCATTTCAAGCATGCAATGCGAAAACGAGAATTTGAGGGCAGTATTTAGTGAAGTTAATTAATAGCATGAATACAAAGCTAAGGTAATTTGATCTTGTTTTCTTTTGGTCCTCTTTCGGTTTAATGCAAAAACACAATGAAGAGAAAGGACAGACAAAGAAACAAGATGTTGATTAAGGAAAATATAGTGAAGCTACCTACAAGTAGGACATACCCACATTAATTGTTGGGATCACAATAGTGATGGTCTTACATGTTCTGCCCTAAAATGGACCAAGGTACATACATTTTAATAAGCCAAGCCTAAAAAAAAAGGTGAACAAGAGGAACCGGTGCTACTTACGAGATAATCACCAAACCCTCCTCCTACCAACAGTAGCTTGCTTAAACCAACTGAGAAAAAACAAATCACATCCTTGAAATCTGAAGAGGTACAAGAGCTTCAAGCATTTCATGTGTAACAGAAGCTAGACGCAGCTTTTCCACGGGGCCTTGTTTCTCTAAAAGATATTTCTCACAATTTTCTGCAGCCATAATCCCAGCAGAGTAAGCTCCATGCACAGATCCCTGGTTGTCCAAGCTTACAGCTTCTCCCCCAAAGAATAGATTGCCCAAGGGTGCACGAAGCTTATCATAAACATCAATTGGTTTTCCAACTAAATCATATGAGTAACATCCAAGAGAGTCTGGATCTGTTCCCCATCGAGAAACCAGATACTGAACCTGCAAAAGAGAAACAAAACATCAAGTTGGGATCTTCAGCAGGTGTAGACACTAGGGAAGCCAACTTTTAATAGAATGGGCTTACCGGCTCAGAAGCTTTTGGAAACATCTTTTTGAGCTGTTGCATTACAAATTTTGCTGCTGCCTCATCAGATAGCTTCTCAATGTCATAAGCAAACCTTCCAGCTACCATATAGACAAGAACAGGATGGCCTGTTGCTTTGTGAAGATTCAGAAAATAGCCACAGGCATAAGAAGTTGGAGCAACAGTGCCCAAGAGTTCTACATTTGGCCAAAATACTTCGTCAAATCTTAGGGCAATCTTATTTTCATTGCCCACACCAAGATCGGAAATTGCTGAAACCTTACAATCAGGAAGTTTTGGTTCAAATTCAATTAAATTGGCCTTCAGGATTCCAACAGGAACAGTTATGATTGCAGCATCAGCAACAAAGTTCCTGCCATCCTCGATCGTCACCATTACCTTGTCGTAACCACTGGATATCTTTTTCACCCTATATGGTGAGATTTCACAAAAAAGATCAAAATCGGGACAGAAATATTTGGGGATGTAACCCTATTTTCAAGCAAAATTAAATGAAATAAAACCAGACTTTGTTTTGTGGTGGCCTGCTGCCGGTCAACTCTCGGGTTACAGCAAGAGCAGTTTGGCTTTTATAAAGTTGAAATTAATTGTGAAACATTGTTTGTAATTATGGATGGGAAATCAATCAATGAACTACCAAGTATCAACAAATGTTTATTCAATCAATTGAGCCACTTAAACATATAAGTCAGAGAGGTGTCTGTCCATATTTTAAAAAATAAGTACGAGAAAAAACTACGGGTATATATGTTTTAACATATTCCTAACTAACAGAAATTTAACTTTTAACAACCAAAAAATAGTTCCCATGCTTATTATTCTCTGGGATCCAAGCATCAACTTACTTTTCTGCTTTGTTTCTCTATTTATTAAATTTTTGGTCAAATATAAGGAAAAATCACCGTGTAGTTATGTCAGGTACTAGATCTAGCAGGCATACCTGTGGTTCAAACGTATGTCAACATTTTTTGCGAGAGCTTTTATAACAGGATCATATCCTTGTACCATGAGTCCATGACCACCTGAGAGTACATGTTCCTACAATCAGGAAGCTCAAAAATGTAAGCACTAATTTGGATTATAAATAGTGCTGAGCTGATATTCGACATATAGAACACAACAATAAAAATTGAATCACGCTTAAAAACACTCATCTCCATTTTATGTAAGACAAATGTTCTACTTGATACTTGAAAGTGTACGACGGTTTCAATTTAGTCCTTGAATATTAATAAGTTAAAAATATATCTTTTACATTCATCATTTATTTTAAATATGCCATCATATATCACCATTAAAATGCAGTTTATATAGATGGACTAAATTTTTAATAATAAAAATGTAAAAGATTAGTTAATTATCATTGATGATTTATCTCTAAAATTATCTCTAGTTTTTTGACTAATTTCTAGATACGCTTAGTATATAATAATCAAAATGAAACAATACATAGACTATTCTATATAAATTAGCAATTTTGGATTTCTGCTTATCATAATCATCCGGAGATTCCATCATTAATTTCAACAATAACCCTAGGAAATGGTAGTCAATTAAGATTTTATGAATGAAATCATGGATAAAGCACAGAAACATTTGTTAAGAGTTTAGAGGCAAGAAGATATCATATATCCTTCCGCTTAGATTGGCACTTGCCTGATCCCAGGTTTTGAGTGAAATCATATCAGCATCAGCAGCAAACCAAGCTTCCATTCTGCATATAAACCATTGCATCACTTCATGGGCAAGTCCTTTTTGCCTGCAGAGAATTTGGGTCAATTGCAGCTCTAGATTGGAACTTACAGCCTCAGTGTTCGCACATAGTATTATCTAATCAATCAAATACCTTAGTTCTGGATGCCTATCTAGCACAACTGAAATAGCTTGAGAAATTGAAATGTCCTCAGGATGCTCATCCCTCACTTTCGCTGTCTGTAGTTACAGGTCATTAGATTCAAGATTGAGTTGATCAGAACTTCATTTAAGATTGAAAAGTACCACGTCATATGATGCTAAGTGAAAAAGGGTCTTACTTTTTCCAGAATTTTCTTAAAGGTGTCTCCAACTTCAATGACCAACTGTTGTGGAACTTGTTTACCGTCGATGTTAAAAAGCATATAACTGGAAAAATACAAAATACAGTTACTAAATAAGACACTACCAGCAGAATTGCAAAAGACCCAAATATTCTATTTGCATATGGAAGCTAACGCTTCATTTTCAGATATGGCAATGTCGAGCGTCCCAAATCATCTAGCCAGATCAACGAAGTCATGGACCGTAAGTTTGGAAGACCTCCAACAAAAAAAAATAACAAGTAATAGGCGCACGAAGGAAAAATGAAGATTTGAGGAGTGAGTTGGTTAAGCTCATTTATAATGACAATTAGGGAGTAAGAAGGAGGAGGGAGTCAGCTTTTTTGAGATTGCAGGTAGTATAGTGAGCTAGGAGTTTCCCTCTACAGGTATTTGCAGAATTCATCGGTGTGTATTCATCCTTTTTTTTTCAATAATACATCACTTTTTTCCTATTTTTGTTTTGTTCTAACACTGGTGATTTATAAGCGCTCTATGTTTAGAGAAAAGGTTAAGGCCCACAAAGGGTGACCATTTTGGTAAATTTGCAACTAATCATGTAGGTCAGTTTTTCTTTGGTAAAAAATCAAGAAGGTTAGTTTAAATACTACTAAAATATTAAAAAATATTTCTAAAAATCTGCATCATAAACTTCAAAAATACATCAATTTCAATGGAATTGTCATAGTAAAGGATTATTACCTTTCCAAATCATGGTCATATAGAACAGAGTTGTCACCACTGGTACGATATAAAGGAAGCCCCAGGCCACGTATTAATGGAGCCAATGGATTTTCATTACAAACTCCATGTAGCCTAAAAAGTAATCAAGAAAAAAACTAATAGCATGAGAAAGGCACAAATTTTTCACTCATTCAATTGACAATTCTGTACATTTAAAGGATAACATGGTCAAGACAAAAATAATGCATCTCACTCTAACCAAAACATCATACTTCATACAGATAAAATTTCGTTAGAGCAAATTGAACTTACCATGAGGCTCCCATGTCAACTGGACAACCAAATGAGAAGTCCGTATGAATGCGACCACCAAGCCTATCTCGTGACTCCAGTACAGTCACCTAAGCAAATGATGAAATAAGCCAAAGCAAAAAGCACAAAAAATCTTTTAAGGGCGCCTAATAAATGAAAATCAATAAAAAATGAAGAGGAAACTGATCATAATGATATGTCACCTTAAAAGATGCATCGTATAGACTTCGTGCTGCAGCAATTCCAGATATTCCAGCACCAATCACAATAACGGATGGCTGAGTTCTGTTTTTACTCTCAACATGTGAGGAAATAGTACCTGATCAACCGACACAAAAACCATCAGGAGAAAAATCATACTGCATAATAATGACAATGAACTACAAAACCACATAAAGCAACGTCAATATCCTGTTCTTTTTATCCATCCTTTTTTCAATATATAATATTACAACCATGAGAGTTTTCAGAAAAATGTTACAACCATCAGAAAGAACATAACACAACAATGGCCTTATAATTGCATTGTATATATCTCCACCCAAGATCCTGAAAAGACCCAAAAGTTGCAAATCTTACAAAATTTCATTCCGTTATATAATAATAAACTGTAGAAGAAAACACCCCTCAACTATGATCATGTGCTACCCAACTTACCTCCAATACAGGAATCAAACCATTGTAAATAGGATTAAACCAGCGAAAAGCATTTATGTTTACCAAAAATTAAAGGACCACAAAGATCCATATAGGATCCTGCTCAATTAGGAACAAATAGACCTTAACTATTCCAAAACTTCTTTGACACAGGCCTTCCGACTGGATTGCAATCATAGGCAGGACAACCATCATAAAAAAGACCGTTGTTCCACATGACATCACAGATTTTTTTTAACACAAACTAGCAAATCCCTGAACATCAACAAAGAATAACGTATACACAAAAACAATGCACCTATCATAAAATTGAAGAGGACAACAAAAATTATATGCACTTCCTTGAGTGTTGGGTACTAATAAAGGCTTATACTAAAAGAAAAAATTAAACTAGTCCTCTTATAAACTAACATTAATTTATTCACGAGCTAAATCAGATTTTGAAAAGGCTAGGCTAATAAGAACTAACAGTCTACGAAATGGTTTACGGAAAAGCTGATTTCTTTTGTTCTCTTATTTTTCTATCTAAAAAATATTTGCAAAGAAGTTTCTCCTGCACTAAAACATAAAGAAACAGCAAGAGTCTTGCTGCTTGAGGATAAATCAGCCCCTTAGACAGGAGGATGTCATTCAGCTCATTCAAAAAAACAAAGATTCATAAATAATCTAAGAAAATAAAACTGCAAGGAGAAGAACAAAATCGGAAAAACTGCAATAAAAGACTTGTCGGCGGAAGGTGAAAAGCAGAGGAGGAGAAAGCACAAACTCACCATCGAGGAAATGCGAGGAGAAGAGTTGATTAGGATCCATTAGCTTGGAGCGAATTGAAAACGAGAGAAAGGGAGTTTTAGAATGAGTATCGGATCTGATCGGATCGGGTCGGAGAGTGTGGTGTTGCGCAGTTTTGTCACAGAATCAAGGGTGTATAGGTATGGGGAAATTGGAGACTAACTGGAAGGAGTTGCAGAAGATTAACAGGAGGATGCCGGCAATGTAGCGGCTAAGGTGAGGAGAAAAACGTAGCTTCTCAAAATATATCATAATCTTACAATTCTTCCGATCAAAATCCAACCGGAGAACCTTCCTTGCATAAGAAATTTGATTGATGCGCACCCAAAATTCCGATTTCCAATTCGATCGCTTGAACGAACGAACACACCCCCTCTCTCTCTCTCTCTCTCTCTCTCTCTCTCTCTCTCTCTCTCTCTCTCTCTCGCTCTCTCTCTCTCTCTCTCTCTCTCTCTCTCTCTCTCTCTCTCTCTCTCTCTCTCTCTCTCTTCCTCTCTCTCTGAACGATTGAATGAATGGAATAGCAGATGATGATTCCTGAATTCTATGGCCACAAACACGCTATTTATACCTCACGGAACCACTTTCGCCCTTATTATTTAATTACGATTACTATTATTTTTATTATTGTATTTTAAGCGAATGGGTCTATTTATAACCCTTTTCTATTTGTCGAGGAATGGTGGAATAGAATCCTTTGGTTTTCCACGTCAAAATTTAGATATATGTGAATAACATGTTAATTGAGTTTTTGAAGGTGTTAGATTTTTGTATGTATGTGAATAACATGATAATTTAGTTTTTGGAGGTGTTAGATTTTCTATTTTCACCGTTTAAATTATTTATGATTATGCTTATCTTATGAACACTGAGCAATTATGGCCATCAGTTATAAGGAAAACTAAAATAACTTCCTTTCAGATGTTTAAGATCTTCTATATGTTTTTATTTTATAAATAAACATTGATTAAGTATATGTTTAAAGTAACAGAAAAAAAAATATGAAGGCATATATATTCATAGTTAAAATTGTGATACATATTAAGTTAATATTTTTTATTGATACGGTAAGTACATATTTTGTTATCTAACCTGGATATTTATTTATTAGTAAATTTTATTTAAGTATTTTTTTAATTTAAGTAATTAAAATAAAATTATTAGTAAAAAAATATTACAAAGTTGTTTAAATTTTAATTTTATATATTTTTATTTTCTAATTTAAATCTCCGTTATTTAAATAATTTTTTAAAAATTTACTTTAATATAAGTTATTTAAATTTCTCTTTTGAAAACATCGTATTTATTTGTATTAATATTTTATGGAATAATTTGGTTTAAAATATACTTAATTTTTTTAATTTAAACTTGTATTTTAAAGATTTATTTTAAAAAAATTAAAAAAAAAAGGCTTAAATATACATTCGGTCCCTATTTTTGTTGATTTTATTTAATTTGGTCCTTATTTTCGTTTTATGTTCAATTAGGTCCTCATTTTCGTTAAATTGTGGTCAATTTGGTAATAGTTAACGTTTTTGAACAGTACATGCAACGTGTCAGCTCCTGGTTTTTTTTATTTTTTTTAAAATTTTTTAAATTTTTTTTTAAAATTTTTTAATTTCAAAAAAATGGTCCACGTGTCAAGTCACAGTTGTGCCACGTGTCAATTAGTGCCACGTGTCAGCTTGTGATAGTATTATTTTTTTTATTTAATTTAGTCCCTATATTTGTTATCTTTGTTCAATTTAGTCCCAATTTTTGTTCAAATAAATCAATTTTGTCCCTTTGAAATTGACACTAAATTTAATATCTTTTATACAAATTACATTAATATATTTTCTAAAATTGACATTTGAATTTATTATTTTTTAAATTTAATTATAAATTATTAAATTTAATTATAAATTATATAAATTCTTATATTTAACTGCTAAATAGAATATAATTATTTAAAATATTATAAGAATATAATTATTTTT